>TARA_R110002051_G_scaffold69304_1_pt1 | contig 48956 bp, 28 predicted proteins | sample TARA_R110002051 | Tara Oceans TARA_R110002051 (sample SAMEA4397023) | marine metagenome | biome: Polar Biome; feature: [MES] marine water layer (ENVO:01000295) within the mesopelagic zone...; material: water (ENVO:00002006), including particulate matter (ENVO:01000060) such as...... | reverse complement strand
GTTCTAATGCCGAATCTAAGCTTGTTCCCATGCGTGATGAAACTCTATAGCTTGCACAATAGGATGCATTACATAAAAAGGACCCTCCTTTTATTACCTTTTCAATTGCGTAACTATTATTGGGATTAAAAGTTTTCGCTGGACCTGAAGGATTTATTATTAATTCTTTTGAATCAGCTAATTTTCCATAATAAGTAGTGCTATACCAATCTGTAGTCCATTCCCAAACATTACCTGCCATATCATACAAACCAAAATTGTTTGGAGGATAGCTTTTAACTTTCGCTCTAGATTCAAATCCATCTAATTTAGTATTCGCTACTGGAAATTCTCCTTCCCAAGTATTTGCTTTATTTGATAAATCTGAAACTTCATCACCCCAAGTATATATGCTTTTCTCTAGATCACCACGTGCAGCACGCTCCCACTCTGCTTCAGTTGGTAATCTTCTACCTGCCCATTCACAATATGCTAAAGCATCTTCATACGCAATTTGTACTACTGGATCATTATCCTTTCCCACAATAGAACTTTCTGATCCATTTGGGTGACGCCAATTTGCTCCAATTTTCCATTCCCACCATTGTGAGAAATCATAAAGATTTGGAACAACACTTTTTAGTTTCTTAAATACTAATGATCCCGGCTTAAATATTGAGTCGTGAGGTTTTGGAGTTCCAACAGGAAGTTGCTTTTTCATTTCTTCCCAATCTATAGCCCTTTCGGCAACTGTACTATAATTAGTCTCTTTTACAAATTTTGAAAATTGAGCATTGGTAACTTCTGTAATATCCATAAAAAAACCATCAATACGAACAAGATGTGCTGGTCTTTCATGTGGCATTGCCACCTTATCTTGGATAACTGCTCCTTGTTGAAAAGTACCTCCTGGAATCCACACCATACCTTCTGGAGTTTCAATATTATTTGGTTTTTCTACTAAAAGGGAAAAATTATCGCTATTAAACTGTTCAACTTTAGAAGATTTTACACTCGTGCTTTCTTCTATTTTATCTTTTTTTTCTTTACATTGAATACTAATAAATAGTAAAATACTAATTGTAAAAAAATAAAACCATTTTTTTATTACCATAATTTGCGAAATACTATTCCTAAAAATTAAACAGATAGATAATTAGCCAGTAAATATATTTAGGATAAATATTTAATCTATTTTACAATAATATATAATTCAAAGCTATTAAATTGAATTTATTTAAAACAAACCTCAATTAGTATACATTTACATTTTATAAATTAAAGTACCCAATGAAGACCAAATACTTTTTTTCTATCCTTATTTTATTTTTGACCTTACCTACTTTTTCACAAAAGATAAGTGATGAGAAAATTATGGAAATAATAGCCGCATACAAGAATGACATAAGAGGTCCCTATAAAGATATTCGTTGGTTTTGTACAGATGGCAGTTTAAGACAACCTAAAGACCCTTGTCCTGATAATATTGGTCCTGGAGTGCAGCATGCACGCTATAAAGATGCTGTGGTTGCATTAGGAAAAAGTAATCATATTTTTCTTGGACAAATTTTATCATATACAGATACAAAAGACTTTTGGGATCAAGAAAATAACCACTCAAGACTAAAACAATACCAACTTGATAACTATTTACGCACTATTGATAATGGCTGGATTTTACAAAAGGGGCAGTTTTATCGAGGTGCTGTACAATCTGAAGATGAGCAAGCATGGGGAATAGATTTTTACAAATGGATTTTAAGCGATGATCAAAAAATTGCTCAAAACTATTTTTTAATCCGTCAGTCATTAAAAGATATTCCACATAATGGAGATGATAATATTTCTCAATTAATGAGAAGTCAATCTAAAATGATTTCTGATGTATATGAACCCTTTATGGATTTAAGAGTTAAAATTCATAGCCAACCTGAATTTACTGATATTGAAAAAGTTAAAAAATTCAAACTTAACAATGCTACCAAACTAACATCAGCTATCAATAAAAATATTGATGAATTATTGGTAACGATGAATAAATTTTATCAACCTATCGATTCTAAATCATTTTTAGAAAAAGCACCCTTATTAAAAAAAACTACAATAGGTGATAAAATTCAAGCCTATGCAAGTACATCTGCATCTGAGACTCCATCAGCTAAAATTAGAAACACCGCAGAATTATTAGTAGATTTAAGAGAAGCAATTATTGTAGAAAAAAGCGCTGCTAAACGACTGCAATTATTAGATATCTCATTAAAATTAGAAGATATTTTATTTAAAAATGCTCCCAAATGGGAACCGGCAAATTTAAAAGAGCTTTTAGAAAAAATATGCCATTTAGGCATGGCTACAGCGGGTGCCGGTTATATTGAAACATGGGAGTGGGAACAGCTTATGGGTTCATTAAGTTCTTATGAATCTGAAAAATTGAGTTTAGAGGAATTAACAAATGTGTTAGAAAATGCACGTAGAGAGGTTGAATGGAGCTCTTCAATGGTTAAGGCTACTTACCAAGAAGTAGTAAATCAATATTCAAATTTCGAAGCTAAAGCATATGGTTTTGTTGATGATAAAATAAGGGGATCGATAGCCCTCTACTTGGGTAAGAGTGTTGGTGAATTAGGCGATTATATTGCAAAAGAATCATCAATTACCAATAAGGTTCTAGATATCAATAATCAAAGTACTATTCGTGGATTAAATCCTGGTTATGCTTTTGGGGAATTAGTTGTTGTTGATGGAAATCCAGATGCAATAGAAGTTTCATCAGATAAAATATACGTTTTTCAAAGACCTCCATCTGATTTAAAACCTATTGCAGGTATTGCAACAGTTGCCGAAGGAAATATGGTTTCACATGTACAATTATTAGCTAGAAACTTAGGGATTCCGAATGCCGCTTTATCAGATGAAAATCTAAAAAATTTGAATGCGTATAATGGTAAGCGTGTTTTTTATGCTGTATCAAACAAAGGAAATGTGATTTTAAAACTCGAAAAAGATATGTCAGCTGATGAGCTTGCATTGTTCGAGAGAAAAGAACGTAAAGAGGAAAAAATTGAAGTTCCTGTTGAAAAGATTCGCTTAGATGAAACCAAGATTTTGAACTTAAGAAGTGTTGATGCTAGTGATTCTGGGCAACTTTGCGGCCCCAAAGCTGCTAATTTAGGGCAACTTAAAAAAATGTTCCCAGACAAGGTAGTTGAAGGGTTGGTCATCCCCTTTGGGATTTTCAGAGATCATATGAACCAACCAATGCCAGATCAAACTGTTTCTTATTGGAAATTCTTAAATGATATGTTCGATGAGGCCGAAAAAATGCGGTCAAATAATATCATAGAAAAAGAAGTAGAAAATTATCAGTTGCGACAATTAGAAACACTTAGGGCTGCCATAAAAAAAATGCCGCTTAAAGACAGTTTCATTTCCGAACTTGAAAAAGAGTTTACAGCTGTTCTTGGTAAAAATTTAGGTGAGATTCCTGTTTTTTTAAGGAGTGATACAAATATGGAGGATTTAAAAGAGTTTACAGGAGCTGGACTTAATCTTACTATTTTTAATGCTGTTGATAAAACAAAGATCATAGAAAGCATTAAAGATGTATGGGCTTCTCCGTATACTGAACGTAGTTTTAAATGGCGTCAAAAATACCTATTAAATCCAGAAAATGTATTTCCTTCAATTTTAGTAATTCCAAGTGTCGACGTTGATTATTCAGGGGTTTTAATTACTAAAGGATTAAGTTCTGGTAATGATAAAGACTTAACTATTGCGTTTAGCCGTGGGGCGGGAGGTGCTGTTGATGGACAATCGGCAGAATCCTATTTACTTAAAGATAGTGGCGGATATCAATTAATAGCCCCAGCCAGAGAAGCCTATTATAATAGCTTACCTGTTACTGGTGGAACATTAAAAAAAATGGCGACATTTGAAAATCCAGTGCTAAACTCACAAAATAGAAACGATATTCGAGAATTAGCACAAACCATTCGGAAAACAATTCCAAAAGAAACAAATACTGATGGTAAAGGAGCATATGACGTCGAATTAGGCTTTCAAAACAACAAATTATGGCTTTTTCAAATTCGTCCATTTGTAGAAAATAAAAAAGCGCTAAGTTCCTCTTATTTAGAATCTATTACTCCTCAGATAGATAAAACTAAACTTATTATGTTATCAACAAAATTATAAAATGAAAAAATTAGTACTATTCGGAATTCTAATACTTTTTTCTTTTGCTTTCACTACAATTACTTTTTATCCGATTGATGGTTATGAGTATACTGGTATTAAGCGTTTAAAACGTTTAGAATTGATTAAAAATGGTGAATTAAAAGATGTCGCTACACTTCCCGCAGGCGCTATGAAATCTTGGAGCGATATTCAATTGAATCTTAAAAGTAAAGCAACAGATAGTGTTGGTTCTTTTTTACAGGTTGATGAAGATTTTCAAAAAGAAATAAATGGTCTTTTTAGAGGATTAGATAAAAGCTATTCATTAACCATTTTAGATATTTCAGATCTAGATAGTATTCGGTATGCAAAACGAAACGAAACTGCTGGTTATCAACCAGGAAGTGTAGGTAAATTAGCCGTTTTAACAGGGCTATTCACTCAACTTGCTAAAATATATCCAGATTCTTGGGAAAAACGTACAGAGCTTCTAAAGAATAAATCTGTAAAAGCCGGTGTTTGGGGATTAACAGATGAACACACCATTCCTATTTATACTATCGAAAAAAAGACCTTAGTAAAAAGACAAGTAATTGCTAGTGATGTTTTTACACTTTATGAATGGACAGATCATATGTTATCAGTAAGTAATAATGGAGCAGCTAGTATTGTTTGGCGTGAGGTTTTACTAATGGCTGCTTTCGGACAAGAATACCCAACCCTTACAGATGAACAAGCTCTTGACTATTTTAAAACAACACCTAAAAAGGAATTAACCGATTTAGGAAATGATGTGGTAAATCTCCCGCTTAGAGATTTAGGTATTACTTCAGATGAGTGGCGTTTAGGCAGTTTTTTTACAAAAGGAGCAAATACATATGTTGGTGATAAAGGTGGAAGTATCGGTACACCTATTGGACTTATGAAATTTTTAATCCAGTTAGAGCAAGGTAATATTGTTGATGAAAACAGTAGCCTTGAAATGAAACGACTACTATATATGACCGATCGAAGAATTAGATATGCACAATCTCCATCGCTTAAAGATGCTGCGGTTTATTTCAAATCTGGAAGTTTATACAAATGTGATCGTTCAAATGGCGAATCATGTGGGAAGTATATGGGTAATATTCAAAATTTCATGAATTCGGTAATCATTGTAGAGCATCCTGATAATTGTACTTATATGGTGGTTTTAATGACTAATGTTTTACGTAAAAATTCGGCATCGGACCATATGTATTTAGCATCCGCCATTGATAAAGTAATCAAAAAATAAAAGAAGTTTCTATTCCAATTCCTCCAATGCATTAGTCGCAAAAGTTTTAAGTTTATAATCTTCGCTAGTACTATATTTTTGGATTAACGAAATATATTTTTTATCCTTTTGTTTACCTATAAGATAAAATACGGCTAATTTTAATTTTTGATCATTTGCATCTAGTAACATCTGAAAACATTCAATTTCGGTAGGTATTTTTTGCTTAAATTGATGTATAACTTCTTCAGAGGTTACATCTATAGCACTACTTTCTATAATAGGTAACAGCTTCTTTTTAAGTTCTCCAGAAAGTAAATTATCTAGAAACTCAATAGCGTTAGCTCTCGCTTCTTGTTTATCACTAACTAAACCCGCATAAGCGATTTCGATATCATTCTGTTTATATTTTAAACCTAAAAGTTTAAAAATTCGTTCTAAACCAGCATCTAATCTTCGCTCTAATAATTCTAATAAGCTGGCTCTAGCATCTCTTTCTTCAACTGAAATAGCTTCTTTAGTTTTCTTCCGATTGCGGTAAGATATAATAATTTGGGTATGCATAGCAGAAAGCGTTGTATGGTACAATCTACACTCTTCAAAAATGCTAGCTACAACTTTAGTTTTATTAAAATTCAAATGTGGTGATTCTGTTTTCAAATCACTTAAAGCTCTTATTGTTTCTAATCGAACTCCTAAATCCTTATTTTCTAATAAATGAAACAAATAACGCACAGCTTCTTGAGAGTTAAATGCTTTTAAAACTGACGGTATGAATCTTGCTGTTTCTGGCGTAATTGTTTCTTCGTTTACAATTTTAAGCAACGCAGGCAATAGTTGATTACCAAAATTTAATAAAGATTCTATTACTAGCTTTCTTGTCTTTTTCTTAGGAAGAAAATTTACCAAAGGAACTATAAAATCAGGGTTTATAGTCAGTCCTGAAGCTTTAATTGCTATTTCTCTTACTTCTTCATTTTGATGTTTTAAATGCTTTTCAATTATATAGTAAAACTCAGGAAGATTAGCCCATCCTATAATTTTTAGAAGTATTTTAAGTCTTTCTAAATCTTCAATATGTTCAAATACATAATCAATTTCTTTAGCAATACGATCTTTTAGACGGTATGTTTCTCTTAAAGAATAATTATCTCTTGATTCACGAGCTAAACACAATAATGCAGTTACAGCTAATAGTGGTTTTTCATGATCTAAATATGAATTAAATACAATTTCTTCTTGCTTACTCGCGTGTAATAATAAATAGGCTAAAGTAGCCACTAAAAGCTCTTCATCATTTGAATTTAATAAATCGGTTACTTTTGAGGTAATGCTTGAATTGTTTAAAAAATATAAATTCTGAATTGCGGCGGTTCTAACTTTTAATGATGGATGTGATAACAGTTCTTGCACATCATTTAAAAAGCGTTTGTCATTTATTTCTTGTAGTTTTCCTAACATGAATAAAATTTGACTTTCAGTTCCCGTATTAAAAACAGATTTCATTCCATCTACAGCAGAGACATTTTTAGCATTATTTTTCTGAAATTCTTTTGGTTTTACGTTAGCCATTTCAGTCAAATTTTCTCGGAAAGTTTGAAAATATTCTTTTCTAACTTTATATATAAAAAAGCCCCAAACACCTACAAACAAAATAATTATTCCAGTTATAAACATTGTTGGCAAGTCTAACCCTTGTACCGCAAAAATTAAAATAAAACCTGCAAAACCTGTAGCTACGCTATCTACAACAACATCAATAAAAGATTTAGTCTTATTTTTTAAATCAAATGGTAATGGCAATGATAAAAGTTCTGTAGCACTTTTGTGAATAGATTGTTTTAATGTACCATCTACGGCTTTTATAAAAATAATTACTGATAATTCTGGCAGGAAAAAAAATAAAATTCCACCTAAAAAAATTCCGAATGGTAATAACATTAATGAAAAACCAACTCCCCAAATACCAACTACTTTTTGTGTAAAAAATAGCTGAACTAATAATGATAAAAGATTAAATGTTGAAAACCAAAAAGCAAAAAATGCCGTTAATTCATCTGGATCTTTTATTATTGACGAGGCAAAATCACTAAACAGGTAATCTACTAATTTCGCAACAATAACACTAACTCCAACAATACCAGCTAAATAAGTAAGATGTTTTGAATTTTTAATCAAAACAATAGATCTATCTTCTCGTACGGAAGTCCTTTTTTTTCTTTTAAAATTGTTTAAAACAATTACACGTTCCTTCCAAATTTTACTGAGTATTTGAATGCAGAATGCTAAAAAAATAGCAGCGATGAATATCACATTTTCATTACCTATTATAGGTGCTAATAACGAGGTTAAATAACCTCCAAAAATGCCACCTAATATAGCACCTGAACCAATAAATCCAAATAATCGCTTAGCTTCTCGTGGATTATAGACTAAGTTTGCCATTACCCAAAATTGAGATGCTGAGAGCACTGCATGTATGGCCACCCATACATAGAAAAAAAATAACATCCATTTATTTAAAAAATGAAATCTCAGTAAAATGGCCAAGAGTACTATTAAAAATATGGAAATAAGTAGGGTGAATCTGATGATTCTTTTCAGAGAAAAATTAGCTAAGGCTTTGGAATAAAAATAGGAACTAAAAATGGCTATTACAGCAACTAAAAGAAAAGCTATAGGTAAATTTTCAACTCCTAATTGCGATAAAAAAAGTGCATTAACAGTTGGTTTAATAATAAGCAAAGAAGCTATTATTAAAAAAATATACGCTAACATCAAGAAGGATATTTTAAACTCTCCTTCTCTAATATCAAAAGTTCTTTTAATTAATTTGAGAAGCATAGAAGTTTTAGCTAATTACTAGCCAAAGATATTCTCTTTTTTAAAACTTTTTCTACTGGCTTAACTAAATCTCTAATAATCTGCTCTCCATTTTCATTATCTATCAAAGCTACAAGGATGTATCTTCTATCTGGATCGTCTCCCCAAACTAAAATAGAATCGGAATGAAATGTTTTCCATGAACCAGATTTTCTAAATAAACGGGCATCTGGAGCTATTTGGTCTAATGTATTTACGAATTTATGATGTAAATCAGGATGTTCCATAATATCAAGCATTTGTTTAGAACGCTTTTCATTGACTAATTTGCCATTGGCAAGTAAATAATAATACCTACAAACCTGTGTTACCGTAGCGGCATGACTTAGATTCTTTAAAGGCTCTCTATTTGTATCACCACCGCTTCCATAGCGCTTACCTACCCAAAGGCCACCGCCTTTATGCTCATCATAAAATTCATATTTAGGGTCAAGCATTACATCTTCAATTTTCTTATACCCTACTCTATCGATCATACGTGTTGAGGCTTGATTATTAGATTTACTAATCATTAACCGCATGTCGTCTTTAATTTCTTGTGTTTCTTTTAATTCCCCTTTATCCATAGCATCCATGGCTGCTAATAGAATGGCAATTTTAGGTAAACTGGCAGCATACATCATATAATTGCCATTGATACTCGCAAATCTGGTATAATTGGGATCACTTAAATCGACCACCCCAACGGCCATTTTCTTTTCTTGGATGAGTTTTTTCCAGTCAGGATGTGCTTTTAATTCCCTTTCAAGATTAACTTGAAGTGATTTATTTAATAAGGAAGGTAGCGGCTTTATTTCAGCATCTAACATTTGAATAGGCAACTGGTTTTGAGCCAAAAGTCTAAGGCATACAAAAAATAAAAAAATCAGTATTTTCAAATTCCTTTTCATCGATTTTTTATGTTTTTAGTCGTATCAAAAGTATTTTATTTATGCTTTGGTAGGTTGTTAAATTTTAATCTTTCTGAAAAAAATTAGTCGTAGCAACTGCAAGGCTTTATAAAATATTTACTTGGTAAAATGTTAAATGAGAGCTGCATATCTATAACTAAAAATATAAAATTTTAGTATCTAAATATGAAAAAATATAGTTATGAAGAATTAAATAATAGCTGCGATATCTACAGCGACCTTTAATTTGCTTTTTCCACTACCAAAAACAACACCTTTTAAAGGTGGAACATCATAATAATCTCTACCCCACCCAACTACAATATGCTGATTTAAAGGTATTTGATTATTTGTCGGATCAAAATCAACCCACCCAAAACTGGGTATAAAAATAGAAAACCAAGCGTGCGATGCATCAGCTCCAACTAATTTTTCTTTACCTTCTGGGGGTAATGTCTCGATATAACCACTAATATAGCGAGCTGGTAATCCTATAGAACGAATACAAGCAATTGCAATTTGAGCAAAATCTTGACAAACTCCTTTTTTTTCTTTCATTACCTCATCAATGGGAGTCGAAATACTTGTGAAGCCAGAAACAAATTGAAAATCGGTATAAATACGCTGCATTAATTCATAAGCAGCATCAAAAACAGATCGGTTTCCTTTAAATGATAATTCTGCATAATTTTTAATCGTATTATCTGTTCTTCTAATAAATATTGATTCTAAAACGTATTGTTTAGCCTCTAGAATAGTAGTATCATTGCTTTTTAAAACCAGAAGAGCTTCGTTTAAAGTTATACTTCTACACTTGTCTGAATAAAACGATTCTTGAAATTTAGCATAATCTCTTACTATTTTACTTCTGGTAACTACTTTGAGAATAGTATGTTGTGTTTGAATAGAGAATCGTGTAATGTAATTTCCAAAAAAATCTATGCGCTCAGATACTTCTGCAGGCTCTGGTAGAATATCAATTTTATAATCAAGTAACTCTTGTCCTTTTGACTCTCTAGGTCGTAATGTGGCTATATTATGACAATAGCTAACTGGCGCATTGTATTCATATTTTGTAGTATGTGTGATAGTAAATATCATGACTAAATAGGAAAAGACTGTGTAACCAATTGGTTTTGTTTATATGTATGATCAAAATACGTATTTGAAATTGATTGAGAAGTTTTATATAACAAATCTGAAAGCTCACCGAATAAGTCATCTAAATCTTCTCGTAGCATATTTTTAGTTGATTTGGTTTTTACTAATCTACCAGAATTTGAAAGTCGTAATTTTGAAAAAGCTTCAAAAACAAATTTTTGATAATCACTTAAATGATTATCATTATCCGAGTGTGGTAATTTTGATATATCTTTTTGAATTCTATTTAACATGAAAGTTAAAGATCTTGGATATTCCAAATCCAATAGTATCAAATCTATCACATGCTCTATTTGTATATAAGAACGGTAACTATATCTATAAATATTTAAGCTTTCATGGCTTGCAAGTAAATATTCTAAAAGCTCATATTCAACTTGCTCATCATATTTAATTGTTAATAATGATCTGCATTTCGTAATGGTCAACATACTTTGTTCTAATTGTAAGCCTATAAAATAAAGTAGTAAGCCTTGTTGGACCATAATACTTTCTTCAATGAGCCCCATAAAAGCAATTAAACGAGTTATTAACTGGTTAAGAACTTTGATCATTTTATTGATTGACCTATCTGTATCTTCTTCAAATGTTCTCCACATTTTTTGAATATTCTCAAAAACCCTCCACATATCTGACGACCAAAGGTTTCTAATACCGTAATAGGAATTACTAAACATCGTGATGGTATGTGCTAAACTACCTGATCTTTGTTTATCTAAAATAACGGATAACATTTCTTTGTATGGATTTTCCATAGCATACTCCCCTTCTTCATCTTTTTCACAAAAACCAGGAAAGGTACCTGTCAAATGTGTGAGTGCATTAAAAAGCACTTGTAATCTAACAGAGTCTGGTTTTTGATCAACATTTTGAAGTAGTGCCATTTGCTTTAATACCATTCGGATAAAACGAGCATTAACTAATGTTCTACCTACATAACGACCCGCCCAATATAAATTTTCTGCTGTAAGACTCGGTAAATCATTTAATCCTGATGCAGAAATTGAAGATTTAGGATTCCAGTGATGAGTTTTTGTTTCTTCACTTGGAGCATCTTCTAAAATCCAAAAATCCTTACTTGTTCCACCACGTTGGTTTGATACTCGTATGGTATCTTTATCAGGAGCAACACGCACTAATCCTCCTGGCATCACAGAATATCCTTCTTTAGTAGCAATCGAAAAAGCTCTTGCAACCATATTTCGTGGTTCAAAAACACCATTAGTTAAGTTAGGAGCTGTTGAAAAACTTATTTTTTCCTGAGCGACAAACCTATACGGTCGTTCATTTATTTGTACTTTTAAATTTTCTAATTGTTCTGTATTTAAAAGCTCACCAAAATGAATACTCTCTCGATTTGTGCGATCTATTCTCTTGATAACTAAGTTTGATATATTATTTAAAACATAGTTTTTTTCGACTTCTTGTCCGCACCACCATGAAGCAATTTGAGGTAAAATAAGCTCTTCATTTAGAAAATATTTTGCCACAGCAGGCATAAAAGGAATTAATCCAGGATTCTCTATAACACCACTTCCAACAGGATTAATAATTGATACATTTTTTCGACGAACAACATCCAATAAGCCAGCCACGCCAAGGTGAGAATCTTCTCGTAATTCTAAAGGGTCAACATAAGCATCGTCAACTCTTCTCAAAACAACATCTACTTGCTTTAATCCTTTTAAGGATTTCATCCATAAAAACCCATCACGAACAACCAGATCATTCCCTTGAACTAAAGGATATCCTAAAAAAGAGGCTAAATAAGCATGCTCAAAATAAGTTTCATTATGCGACCCCGGTGTTAAGATTACAATATTTGGATTCTCTTTTTTTTCAGGAGATGCATCAATTAACATCTGGTTAAACTCATTAAAAAAACCCGAAAGTCTTTTGACATTCATTTTAGAAAACACCTCAGGTAGAATCCTACTAGTAGTTGATCTATTTTCTAAAGCATACCCCATTCCTGAAGGTGCTTCTGTTCTATCGTTAACTACCCATAAGCGACCATCTGTTCCTCTTGAAATATCAGCAGAATAAATGGATAAGAATTTTTCTGTTGCATAGTTTATTCCAGAACATTGGCGTAAAAAACCGCGATGACCATATATTACTTCATGAGGAATGATCCCATTTTTAATAAGATTTCGCTCGCCATAAATATCCTTTAATACTAAATCTAATATCTCTGCACGTTGCTTTAATCCTCTTTCAACAACTTTCCACTCGCTATGATGGAGTAAAAATGGAACGACATTTAAGTTCCAAGGTCTATGTAAACCTTTAGGATCATTATATACATTATAAGTTACTCCATTTTCAGAAAGCAACCAATCAATATCTTTTTGACGAGAATTTAATCCGTTTTCTCCTAGATTATTCAGCCCTTTAAAAAGCACATTCCAATGCTGTTTTACACCTTTTTCTGGAGTAAACATTTCATCGTGATTATAATCTGTAAAATAATTAGACAACCAAGTTGAGCTTATTGCTGGCATTTAGACTACTTTATTTTCTTTTACGCAAATCCAATACATGTGGATATTCGTGGTTCACAGGAATTTCTGTATAAGCAAATGTAGTAGAAGCATCTTTACGTTCCACCATTCTACCTACAAAATTTGTTGAAGAGACACTTTCTGTAGGTACTACTTCTCCTTGCGTATGACCAAAATCCCAAAAGCGATTTATCCTTCTAGATTCTGCCTCATAACTATTTACAGGGTAGCTATTATAAGAGCGACCTCCTGGATGAGCTACAAAATAAGTACAACCACCAATAGATTTATTATTCCACATATCAACAACATCGAATACTAAAGGAGTATCAACTCCAATAGTCGGGTGTAACGCAGACCATGGTTCCCATGCTTTATAACGAACTCCAGCTACATATTCACCTTTTGTTCCAGTACTATTCATTTGTATTTTAACACCATTACAAGTTAAAATATAACGTCCTTCTGTGAAATTATTTATTTTAATCTGAACTCTTTCTAATGAAGAATCTACATATCTAGCTGTACCATTACCAGACATTTCTTCACCCAATACATTCCAAGGTTCTATAGCCATTCTTAATTCTATTTGCATAGAATTTATTTCAACCATACCATAAAGTGGAAATCTAAACTCAAAGAAAGGGTCAAACCAATCTAGTTTAAATGGGTATCCTTCATTATTTAATTGTGAAACAATATCTTTAATATCTTCTTTTACATAGTGCTCCAATAAAAATTTATCATGCAGTTCTGTTCCCCACCGTACTAAATTATGTTTATAGGGCTTTTTCCAAAACCAAGCTACTAATGTGCGAACTAATAACATTTGCATCAAACTCATTTGCGCATGTGGAGGCATATCGAAAGCACGAAGTTCTAAAATACCAAGCCTACCAGATGAAGAATCTGGAGAATATAATTTATCGATACAAAATTCTGCTCTATGAGTATTTCCTGTAATATCGGTTAATAAATGTCTAAAAAGTCTGTCAGTTAGCCAAAAAGGAACTTCTTCATTATCTGGAATTTGAGAAAAAGCAATTTCTAATTCATATAAATTTTCTAACCTTGCTTCATCAACTCTAGGTGCTTGACTTGTAGGCCCAATAAAAGCGCCCGAAAACAGATAAGAAAGTCCGGGATGATGCTGCCAAAAAGTCAATAGACTTCTTAACAGTTGTGGATTTCTTAACAATGGACTATCAGCAGGTGTAATACCTCCCAAAGTTACATGATTGCCTCCACCTGTTCCTGTGTGTTTCCCATCAAGCATGAATTTTTCTGTACCCAGTCTACACTTTTTTGCTTCTTCGTATAATGCCAAGGTATTGTCCGTAAGTTCTTTCCAATTTTTTGCAGGATGTACATTGACTTCGATTACGCCTGGATCTGGAGTAATTTTAAGTGCTTCTAACCTATTATCTTTTGGAGGCTCATAGCCTTCTAAAATAACAGGGATTGAAAGTTCTTTTGCTGTTGCTTCTATAGTTGCAATCAAATCGAGAAAAGCTTCAGCGCTATCTAAAGGAGGTAAGAAAAGGAACATTTTCTTGTCCCTAATTTCAGCACAGATTGCCGTTCTAACAAAAGGTTGCCTTGTTTTTTTATCTGATTCTTGATTCGTTATATTACGTTTTGCCAAATCATTTCCATAATCTGCTAGATCAGGTTTATTTTCAAATAAATCTGGTTCATTAATGGGTTCGGAAGGCATTTCTGGATTTTTTTGCAATGATTCTAATGGAAGTCGCAAACCAATTGGAGAGTTACCTGGGGTAAGAAAAAGATGTTTCCCTCTAAACTCCCAAGTATTGGTAATCCAAAAAGCCTCACTTTTGGCTAAGGGAAAAACGTGTCCTACCACCTTTCCAATGCCTTTTTCAAGGATATCGCCTAGCTTTTTTCTAAGAATAGTATCTTTTTTATCATACTCCACAGGATTTACATCTATAGGCAATTTACCTTCTTCCCATAAAAAATAAAAGGCATCTTCATAAGCAGGTATTATACTCTTATTTGAACACCCTAATTTATCGGCAAGGGTTTTTAAAAATTGCTCAGAAGCATCTTCTTTAAGTTCATATTCTTTAGTAAATGAAGCTAGTAAATTTTCTTCTTTCCAAATTGCTTTTCGGTCTTTTCGCCAATGAATTCCAATTTGCCAGCGAGGTAATGGTTCTCCTGGATACCATTTACCTTGAGCGTGATGTAGTAAACCACCTTTACCAAATTTGTGTAATAAGCGTGTTGAGAGTGAACTTGCTAATTCTCTTTTATGTTTACCATCTGCCGCCGTATTCCACTCATCAGATTCCATATCATCTATAGAAACAAATGTAGGTTCACCACCCATAGTTAAGCGAACGTCTTCTGATTGTAATTGTTCTTCTACTTTAAATCCTAAATTATAAATGGCATTCCACTGTTTTTCTGTATAAGGTTTTGTAACTCGTGGAGATTCAAAAATACGCGTAACGGAATTATCAAATTCAAATTCAGTTTCACAAGGATCAGTGAATCCTGATACTGGGGCAGCACTTTCAAAAGAAGGTGTACATGCCAATGGAATATGACCTTCTCCTGCCAAAAGACCAGAAGTAGCATCTAATCCTATCCAACCTGCTCCAGGTAAATAAACCTCAGCCCAAGCATGTAAATCAGTAAAATCATTTTCAGGACCTGAAGGACCGTCTAAAGATTTTTCATCTGCTTTTAATTGTACCAAATACCCAGAAACAAAACGAGCCGCAAGTCCCAAATGCCGCAACGTTTGTACTAAAAGCCACGCAAAATCTCTACAAGATCCTAATTTAGCCTCTAAAGTTTGTTCGCAAGTTTGAACCCCAGGTTCCATTCTAATGGTATAATTCAAATACGTATACAAACCTTGGTTAAGAGCGATTAGAAAGTCAATACTCCTTTTTGAACTTGTATCTATTGTGTTTAACCATTCCTTTAATAATGGGCCATTTTCCGTTATCTCTAGATAAGGTAAAAGTTCTTTTTTTAAATCTTCCGAATAACTAAAAGGAAAATTTTCAACAGCTTCTTCAACAAAAAAATCAAAAGGATTAATGGTTTTTAAATCAGCAATTATTTCTATATCTACTGAAAGAATATCTGTTTTTTCAGGAAATACGATTCGAGCCAAATAATTTCCAAATGGATCTTGCTGCCAATTAAAAAAATGATTTTCGGGTTTTATTTTAATCGAATAAGCTTCAATAGGTGTCCTGCTATGAGGAGCAGGTCTCAATCTAAAAATATGAGGAGAAAGATTAATTTTTCTGTCATATTTATATGTTGTTTTATGCGCTATTGATACTTTAAGTGCCATTTAGTAAGTTTATTCTTTAACCTAAGATAACTACTATTTCGTGTTTATAAACTACTTACTTTAAATTTTTATTCAAATAAGATTAAGAATCTATTTTATTAGAATGTTGTTAAAAATCAATAAGAAATACTGCCTTTTTGATAGTTATTTTTAAATTAATTTATATCATTTTTTCAAAATTTATATTTTTAATTCTATATAAAAACAAATTCTTCGATTTATGGCATTTTGTTTAAAAATTGTTTTGTAAATTCATAACGTACAACTAATTATATTTAAACGATGGCAAATTTCAATTTAAAAATAAATGGCAAAGACCAACAAATAGAAGTTGATCCTTCTACACCCATGTTGTGGGTATTGAGAGACCACTTCAAATTAGTAGGTACTAAATATGGTTGTGGTATTGCACAATGTGGGGCTTGTACAATTCATTTTGGTGATACAGCTGTTCGTTCATGTCAACTTCCAGTTTCTGCTGTAGGTGATACAGAGATTACTACTATAGAAGGTTTATCTGAAAATGGAGATCATCCTGTACAGAAAGCTTGGATTGAAGAAGATGTATACCAATGTGGCTACTGCCAAGCAGGACAAATTATGAACGCTAGTGCATTTTTAAAATCTAATCCAAATCCTACAGACGAGCAAATTGAAACAGCCATGAATGGTAACATTTGTCGATGTGGAACCTATACTAGAATCAAAAAAGCAATTAAAACTGCTTCCCAAATTGAAAATGTGTAATTTTTAATAGGAATTTATAAACTCAAAAGAGCAACTAAAAAAATATAAAATGACCCTTATAAAAACAACTTATAACAGACGTTCTTTTCTGAAAAGTTCCACATTAGCTGGAGGTGGATTAATGCTTGGCTTTAGTTGGCTAGCTTCATGCAAACCAACCCCCGAGCAAATAAAAAACATGCCCAAAGAATGGTTTGAAATTAATGGTTATTTAAAAATTGCAGATAATGGCATAGTTACTATTATGTCTCCAAATCCAGAAATTGGGCAAAATGTAAAAACATCTATGCCCATGATTGTGGCTGAAGAACTTGATATCGATTGGGAAAATGTGATTGTAGAACAAGCACCTTTGAATACTGCTATTTTTAAACGACAATTAGCAGGCGGAAGTCAGTCTATTCGTGCTGGTTGGGAAGCCTTACGAATGGCTGGAGCCACTGCTAGATATATGCTTATTGCCGCAGCCGCAGCCGCATGGGAAGTTCCAACAACAGAAGTTACTACAGCTGCTGGTATGCTCTATCACAAAGCTTCTAATAGATCGACCGGATATGGTGAAATGGCATCTGCCGCAGCTACTATGACCGTACCTGAAGAAGTAGCACTAAAAGAAGTTACAAACTTTAAAATAATAGGTACATCGCGTAAAAACGTAGATGGAAATAAGATAATTACAGGGAAACCATTATATGGTATAGACATTCAAAAAGAAGGTATGCTTATCGCAATGATTGAACATCCACCTGCATTTGGAATGAAATTAAAATCGTTCGACGCGTCAAAAACCAAAAGCATGTCTGGAATAAAAGATGTTTTTCAAATGCAAACTTTTCAGGATGATTATAAAATGAATGCTTTTGATATTACTGCTTTTAAAGACCTTATTGTAGTAGTTGGAGCTACAACATGGGAAGTTATGCAGGCAAAAAAAGCATTACAAATAGAGTGGGAAAAAGCACCCGATGTTTCTACTAAAATGGATATGTTTGGTCAAGATATGGAGGTTAATTTTCCTTCAGGGCTGGAAAATACTGCTACTCATATGGAGTTAATGACTAAACAAGCAGGATTGAAGCAACAGATAGTACGTAAAGATGGTAATCCAGAAGCAGTTTTCAAAAAAGCGGCTAAAGTTATTGAACGTAGCTATTCTTGCCCTTTCTTAGCTCATAACACTATGGAGCCCATGAATTTTTATGCCGATGTAACTGCGGACAAAGCAGAACTTATTGGCCCTATTCAAACCCCTGAATTCATGGAAAAAAGTGTTTCAGAGCGATTGGGATTACCTTTGGAAAAGATAGATATTCAAATGACTAGAATGGGAGGAGGTTTTGGTCGCCGTCTTTATGGTCATTATCTTACTGAAGCTGGTGTTATTTCGCAAAAAATGAAATGTCCAATCAAATTAGTATATAGTAGAGAAGATGATATGACTATGGGTGTTTATAGACCAGCTTATCATGCATTCTATCGTGCTGCATTAGATGCAAATAATAATTTAATTGCTTTTCACGTACGAGCTGGAGGAATACCTGAAAGCCCATTAGTAGCAGACCGTTTCCCGGCTGGTGCTGTAGAAAATTATTTAGCCGAAGAATGGACATTAGATTCTAATATTACCGTTGGAGCCTTCAGAGCACCAAGGTCTAATTTTATTGCTGGTGCTGAACAATCATTTTTAGATGAAGTAGCAGAAATCGCAGAAAAGGATCCAATTGAATTTCGCCTTGAACTTTTAAATAAGGCAAAAAACAACCCTGTTGGTGAACACAATGACTACGACCCTGAACGCTATGCGGGTGTATTAGAACTGGTTAAAGAAAAATCGGGTTGGGGAGGTCAGCGTCCAAACCTTTATAGAGGTGTTTCAGCATATTTTTGTCATAATAGTTATGTAGCACAGGTTTTAGATTTGGTTATGGAAAATAATCAACCTGTTGTCCAAAAAGTAACCGCTGCTATTGACTGTGGTATTGTTGTCAATCCAGATGCTGCCTCCAACCTTGCTGAAGGAGGTGCTGTTGATGGTATTGGTCATGCGATGTATAGTGGGATGACCTTCAAAGAGGGTGTGCCAGAGCAAAAGAATTTTGATACCTATAGGCTTATTCGACATAGTGAAGCTCCAAAAGCTATTGACATACATTTTGTGAAAAGCGATATTGATCCTACAGGTCTTGGAGAACCTCCGTTTCCGCCAATTATGGGAGCACTTGCTAGTGCCTTGTATAAGGCAACAGGGCAGCGTCATTACCACCAACCCTTTATAACTGAAAAAGCATTAGTGAGTTAGCCACCGCTCCAATAATTTAGTTATCAAATACTATGTGCTCTTGCCTACGCTTTTGGTTTGGGCGTAGTGAATAGCATCTATACCTATAAGAGCAGCTGCTTTCTATTTATGCCAAAGAACAATTCAAAGACATCACTCAATTTATTTTTTGACCCTGATAATGCTTAAAAATATTGATCCAAATATTTCTTGATAAACGCAATATGAGGGGTAAGGAGAGGAACATAACGCCACAGATGCTATAGAAAGTGGTTAAAATATTCACTTTTAAAACGAGGTACATTAGCATAAATACAATGGTAGCAAAGGCAATTCCTACGGGATAACTCACATACATTGCCCCAAAGAAAAATGAAGGTTCTATTTTATATTTTGTATGACAATGACTGCAACGTTCCTGCATCTTTAAGGTAGTACTTAATTTATAAGGATTGGATACGGAGTACATAAGCTCTTCCTGACAAACAGGACAGCTGCCCGTAAGTATACTATACAATTTGGTGCCTTTTAAAAATTTCATAAGATCCTATTTTAAGATAATAAAGACATTCTACTACTAAATGAAATATCTATATTGAATTATATTCATTCGCAAAATTAATGTTTTAAACTTCAATTATAAAGGTCTATATTCGCTTTATATAAAACAAAAAAGACATTTTAGTGAAAGAATATCCTATATATGATATCCAGAAATTTTATGAAAATTTTCATCAAAATGATATCTATGTAAATACTATTGAGGCACACATCATCGCCAATAATTTTATTGAAAATTCACATGGACATACTTTTTACCTTCTTGTATTGTTTACAAAGGGAACAGGAATTCATAAAATAGATCTCCAACAATTTAAAATCGAAAGAGGAAGCCTTTTTGTATTACAACCCGGACAAGTTCATAGCTGGAAACTATCCGATGCTATTGAAGGCTATATTATTTTTTACTCACAAGAGCTGTACAACCTATATTTTGGAACTAAAAAAATACAAGATTATCCTTTCTATGAACCATCAAAAAATAGATCTGAAATAAAGTTAAATGAATCAGATTTAAAGGATATTGAAATTTATTTTAAACTTTTGATCCAAGAAAATCTTGAAGAAAAAACAAGAAAATTAGACAAACTATTGAACCTCATTGATAGCATCCATATTGAGATCTCAAGAAAACACTTCATGGAAACAACCTATAAATTAAGCTCCTATAGGCAAAAGATTGAAGTTTTTAACGCGCTATTAAATGAAAACTATAGGCTTGAAAAATCACCTTCATTTTATGCGTCCAAGATGAACATCACTTTAAAACATTTGAATAGAATCTGTAAATCTATTTTAAACAAAACTGTAACCGAATTGATTACTCAAAAAATAGTTTTTGAAAGTAAAAGAAAATTAACGTTTACCAATAGATCAATTAGTGAAATTGCAGAAGATCTGGGTTTTGAAAATAATTCTTACTTCACGAAAGTCTTTAAAAAACAAACAGGCATCACTCCAAGTGAATTCAAAACAAGTTTAAAATCAGAAAACTGGTAAACGCACCCTTTGTCACTTTAAGTAGATCTGATGCAGTGCAACAAATTTGTATCGTGAAGTGCTTGGCACTATAAGAGTTCTCGATACCCCTCTCCTGCCGTCATAATATATAGGGAATTGACATTGGTGTATCTTTTTGTGTCTTGGAGTAGATTTACAAAACGCAACTGTCTCCTACAATTGTATTCAACACGTATAGGAGACAGCATTTTAAAGTCTACGTACAGCTTTATTTTTTATTCAAGCCCAGCTTATGACCTGCGATAGCGTAGTATAGAATGATGATATAACAAGGTAATAAAATCCAATAGCCTTTGGTTGATGCTGTAGCCGTAGCTAAAGCCTCATTCATGCCTTCCGCTATATAAGTGGCTTTGTTCATATCTACCAATTTGCCATAAAGTGGCGGTATAATCGCTCCTCCTGAAATAGCCATGATGAGTAGTGCCGAAGCTGTTTTGGTAAATTTACCCAAGCCTTTTAAGGTTAAGGGCCATACGGCAGGCCATACCAAAGCATTCGCAATACCTAAGGCAGCTACAAATAAGATGGAGGTAAATCCTGTTGTAAAAACAATACAAAAGGATAGTATAATACCGATCACCGCACTTGCTTTTAAGGCAAAAGTCTGGCTAATTACTTTTGGAATTAAGACCACTCCAAGCGCATAAGTACCTACCATAGCCATGAGCGTTAAGGTGGTGAAAAATTTTGCGTCAGTAGCTGAAATTCCTAAAGAAATACCATAAGCGATTATGGTATCCCCAGCAATAACTTCGACACCCACGTACATGAATAAGGTAAGCACACCCAACCATAAATGCGGAAATTGGAAAATACTTGTCTTAGTCGTTGCGCCATCTTTTGCTTCTTCAAGGGGTTCTGCTTCTACATGGGGTAGCGGTGCTTTTCGGATTAATAAACCTAAAATGAACAATACAGCAGCCATTACTACATAAGGGGTAACGACACTATCAGCCATTGTGTTTAATAAGGTCATTTTTTCAGCATCCGAAACGGTAGTCAATTTTTCTTTTATTTCATCAATTCCAGATAAAAGAATCGCTCCGAAAATAAGAGAGCCTAATGCCCCTGCCACTTTATTTGCGATACCCATAATGGCGATACGCTTGGCAGCACTATCCATAGGTCCTAGAATAGTAATATAGGGGTTTGATGCTGTTTGCAATAGTGTCATCCCTGCGCCTTGGATGAATATTCCTGCCAAAAACATCCAATAGGTTCTAGCTTCGGCAGCGGGAATAAATACCAAGGCTCCTATTCCCATAATAAATAATCCTAAAGACATTCCCTTTTTATACCCAACCTTTGTTAAAATATAAGAGGCAGGTATGGCCATCACCACAAAAGAGATATAAGACGCAGACGCTACTAGTAATGATTGCGCAGAAGTTAATTCGTTAATGGTTTTCATAAATGGAATTAGAGCTCCATTAATCCATGTAACAAAGCCAAAAATAAAAAATAGCCCTGCTATAATTAAGATAGGCACTAATGAACTATTTTTTTCGGTTCCGTTTTCTTGGGTTGTAATTGACATAAATATGTATTAAATTAATTTGGTGCGTTTATGTTTGTTGGATATACTTTTCGTTCTTCTTAAATCATCGTATTACAGATGCAATTATAAACAATTTAAACTATTCCAATTTAAAAATTTGCAATTCTTCGTTGTTATTGGCCACAAGAATACTGTGCTTATTTCCACTTTGTAAGGTGGTGATTTTTTTAGCATCATGATCTAGAAAAAGACCACTCTCTCTACTGGATTGTGGTGAAAAATTGCCTTTTCCGTCCCTTAAATTATTTATAAATAGCGCAACCAAAAAGTATTCATCTTTATTAAACTTTATCTTATTTTTTAAAAATGCTAAATTCATTTACCCCATGAAAGTAATAAAGTTTAAATATCGAAACTAATCAATTAATACTTCAAATACACATGCCCATACTTTCATAAAAAGCATAGAAATAAAAAAAGGAGATTGCTCTCCTTCTTATTTTATTTAAAATGAATTTGTTATTATAGACTTAAAAAACTATTGCTTATCCCACCAAACTCTTGTTGTCAATAAATCTGGTCCTTGTGCAGAAAGTGCAGCATTGTAATTTCCAGTATTTGTAACTGCCTCATCAGTAAAATAGGTTAATCTTCTTGGTATGGTACCATTAGTAACATTTCCTAAATAATTTACTGGTGTTAGTGCAGGAAACCCTGTTCTTCTCCAGTTAGCATATGCTTCATATTCATTTAAGAAAACAGCCGCCCAATATTGCGTATTTATTTGTTCTAAAGCATTAGCTGAATCATACGGATTGGCTATTAAATAATCAGATATTTCTGCATCACTGATAGCAGCATCTGGTGAATATAATTCTAGATATTTCATTGCCGCTGTAACTCCAGCGTTATAATGACTTGCTGCATCATCCCCTGCAAGTCCCCAACGAACAGCCGATTCTGCTAACATAAATTCAACTTCTGCATAAGTTTGAAAAAACATTGGCGCATCTTCACCCTGCAATATATTTGAATTAGTCTCAGAATAAGTACCCATGTCATCACCTCCAACATAAGCCTTTAATGTTGTAGCATCATACCCATTAGGCAATCCTTTTTGCACAGCTGGATCACTATCACCGTTAGGTAATGCAGCATAGATAGATATACGTGGATCTCCTTGTAAAAAGTCAAGGAAAGTCTTACTAATTCTTGATGATCTGTCTGCAGAAAAAACTTCACCGTTCGCATTTTGAACAATTCCATTTCCTTCTTCATGTTTTACATAAGCGATATCATCGTTAGACTCCATAACCCCTCCTGCAATAGCAGTTGTTGCCCATTGTTGCGCTAATGCTGGATCTACTTTTACAAGTCTCAAACTTAAACGTAACATTAAAGAATATGCCCATTTTTTCCATTTAGTCTCATCACCATTATAAAGAATATCTGCAGTGCCTAATTCACTTGTACCAGAACCTAGGGCTGTTGCAGCTTCATTTAACTCATTTAACATGTCTTTATAAATAGATTCTTGAGAATCATACGCAGGTCTTAATATGCCCCCAATGTATGCTTTCCCAGCTTCGCTATAGGGAATATCACCATATAAATCAGTAAGTCTATGATAGGCAAAAACTCTAAGAATTCTTGTCATGGCATATTCGGATGATGACGTTAATTCTTCATCTTCCAACTGCGCCATTATATCTTCAAGAGATTTAATAGTTTGTGGGTACTGTGCTTCCCAAAAAGCTCCTGCATAACTAGCACTTAAAGTGTACTTATCTCCATTCCAGTATCCTTGTGTGCTTGCTAAGTGCTGAATCATTACAGAACAGTAAATAAAATTTCCTCTCCAAGTTTCGTAGCGTTGACCAGCAGCATACAATATGGCTTTGGGAAATTTATATTTCACATCTATCTGTGTAGCAGAAGTTGGGTCAATATTGACTTCTTCAAATCCATTATCACATGATGTGGTCATGAATATTGAAAATATCGCTAAATAAAATATTTTTTTCATAGTACTTTTATTAAAATTTAATATTTAAACTTAATCCATAACTTCTTGTGGAAGGAAGGCCAAAACGCTCTAATCCTGCCCCAAAACTATTATTAAATGCAGATTCTGGATCAATATTCTCTGTATTTCTCATAATATAGAACAAGTTTCTGGCTATAAAAGAAATATTGGCGCTTGTAATAAATGTCTTAGATAAAACATTTGAAGGGATATTATACCCTAAACTAATTTCTCTAAACTTAATAAAATCTGCATTCTGCATATTCGCTTCAGCAATAGAGTAAAGTTTTTGGTAATAAATGTTTACGTTTTCAGGAGCTATTGTAGATGTAAAAGCAGCACCAGTAACATCAACACCCGTAAAGGTCAATCCACTTTCTCTGCCCTCTAATGTATTTTTACTTGCTCCATAATAATTAGCAAATGCACTGGTACCAGAAAATATATCAGCACCGAATTTTGCATCGATTAAAAAATTAATATTAAAATTTTTGTATCTGAAATTATTTGTAAGTCCCATAGTATATGGTGCTACACCATTTCCTAAAAAAGCATTAGGTCCTTGAGTTGGAGTACCATCACTATCGTATTGAATTAGTCCTTCTTCATTTCTTACAAAAGTTGACCCATAAATAGCACCAATAGCCTTTCCAACTATAGCTCCTGATTGTGAATTTACACCATACGCTTGATCTCCTGCAAAGAAAGGATTACCATCATCATCTGTTTTAACAACATTATTCTCATTATAGCCAAAGTTATATGTTGCATTCCAACTAAAATTGTCAGTTTCAATAGGGGTACCCGTTAATAAAATCTCCAATCCTTTATTAGTTACTTCGCCAATGTTTACTACTGCAGAAGTATACCCAGTAGTTCTAGATATTGTGATAGGAACAATATCATCTGTTGTTTTATTATTATAATAAGCAAAATCAAGACCTAATCTATTATCGAAAAATTTAAAATTGAATCCTATTTCATATTCCGATTTTAAAAAAGGTTTAAGTGCTATATTAGGTAATTGATCTGGATTTACTCCACCAATACTACCTAATGACGTGCTAGGTCCTGTTGCTGTGTAAGTATCGGTAATACCATAAACCAGAGAAAGCGCATAAGGATCTTTTGCTCCACCACCAATCTCTGAGTAACCAGCTCTAAGTTTACCATAAGTTAACCATTCGGGCATTTCAAAAGCATCAGAAAAAAGGAAACTTGCACTAGCTGATGGATAAAAATAGGAATTTGGAGCAGATTTTCCAGCAAGAGATAATGTTGAAAACCAGTCGTTTCTACCAGTAACCGTTAAAAATAAGTAGCTATCATAAGATAATTCTGTAGAAAAATACAAGGATCCCTTTTTAGTTTTATTTAGTTTATAAGTATAATTTTTAGTATCAACATTTGAAATATCTTCTAAACTTGTAATCACAAAATTTTGGCCATTTAATTCAGTTCTTTCATTAGTAAAAGAATTACTATTGGCACCTAATATTGTTTTGGTAGAAAATTTTTCTCCAAAATCCTTATCAATACCTAACATTACATCAGCATCCACTGTTTTTACATTATACGCTGTTTCTGTCATGCCTCCTAAATTTTTATAGGCAGTTCCATAAGGTTCGATATTAGTAATTCTTGCTGTATATTGATCAATACCTGCTCTACCCAATACATACAACCAATCGGTCACATTATATCTTAAAGTACTAGATCCAATGAATCTATTCTTTTTACTTTCATTACTAAATCTATAAGTAGCAAAATAAGGGTTTTGGTGATAGTTGCTTGCTGTAGATATTAAGAGCTCTGATCCTACTTCATTATAGCCAGGCCTTGATTCTAGACCATTTACCGTAGTACCTTCTTCATAAACACCTGGCTTATAATCTAGCACATTGATGTTCGCAGGTGATAATGCTACAGTAAAATTACTATTTCCTGGAGAATCCGATAATCGAGGTCTATTGGTGACATCTTCTAAAACGTATTTCCCACTAATATCTAAAGTCAACTTTTCAGCCATTTTAACCCCTCCATTTAAAGAGAATGATTTTCTATTTAAGCCAGAGTTAGGGGTAATATCCTCATTTGTTAAATCAGTCGCAGAAAATCTAAAATTATAATCTTCTCCCCCTTTACTAATAGCCACCGTATTTGTAAAAGTAGTACCCGTATTAAAGAAATTTTTCACATTATTTCCAGTATCACTATACGGTCTACTAACTCCATCAAATTGTGGAACACTTGAACCGTCTAATTTGGAACCCCAAGCATATATACCAGCATCTAATGCCTCTAATTGAGTAGTAGGAGCTATACCATTATTTCCTTGTCCATACTCATTTTGAAAATCATAAAGACCCGTATTAACACTTTCCATCAAAAAAGAACTAGAATATTCAATTCCTAATCCATTTTGGTTTTTACCCGTTTTTGTAGTAATTAAAATTACCCCATCCGAGGCAGCAGAACCATATAACGCAGCGGCAGCACCGCCTTTTAAAACACTAATGCTTGCAATATCATCTGGGTTAATACTTGAAATACCATCTCCAAAATCGGATCCCCCCCATCTACTAGCGGACCCAAGATTTTGATTGTTAATTGGAATACCATCCACCACATATAAAGGTTGATTGGTACCGCTTACTGAAGAAGCTCCACGAATAACAACTTTACTTGTACCAGAGGCACCTGTCGCAGATCCAGTAATATTTACACCAGCTACTTTACCTTGCAAGGAGTTAATTGCATTTACTTGTTTTACATTAGCCAATTCTTCACCATTAACTTCTGTTAAAGAATAGCCAAGGGCTTTACTTTCTCTTTTAATCCCCAATGCAGTAACAACTACTTCACCTAATTGTTCAGCATCTTCAGATAACGAAACATTTACAGTAGTTGAACCTGTTAGGGTAACTTCCTTTGCGGTATAACCCACAAAAGAGAATACTAAAATGGCTGATCCACTGGATACATTGATGCTGTAATTTCCATCAAAATCTGTTGATACTCCATTTGTAGTTCCTTTAACAATAACGTTAGCTCCTGGCAAAGGAGAACCATCATTTGAATCAGTTACTGTTCCTGTTATCGTAGTTTGCGCTTGGATCATCTGAAATCCGAACAAGCAAAATACAAACAGTAGTTTTAGCACTTTTTGAATCATAATTTAGTTTTTGAATTAATACTAATTTTGTTTTAGTTGTGTTTATTTTATTATTCAAGTTAATAATACGTTAAATCTAAAAATCTAATTCATTATCATTTGTATTATTTCGACCAATAACGAATTTGAAAAGGCGTTGGTTTGATTTTATTGTTAATAGTGTACTAATTAGCTAAAAACCTTTAAAAATTAGTATTCAATTCCTATTCTTATGGCTATATTATTAATAGTTTGTTTCTTACAAATGCACGGAAACACTTAAGATTGAGTCACTCACCTATCTTATACAGCACCAATACCTATATCTTATATGATGCTTTTATAAAACATAAAAAAGGATAAGACCATCTTATAGTCTTATCCTTTTAAAAATGTACGTTTTTAAATAATTTACTTTGTTACGCTAAATGTCAATTTCGTTACATCCCTTGAGTTGCCACCTACCATTACGTCAAAATCACCCGGTTCAACCACACGAACCATAGCTCTATTCCAAATAGCTAATTCTTCGGGAGTGAGCGTAAATTCAACATGCTTAGTCTCTCCTTTTTTAATAAATACTCTTTCAAAACCCTTCAAAGTTTTCAAAGGCGTTGTAACACTGCTATACCTATCATTGATATACAATTGCACCACCTCATCGCCATCAAAATCACCAGTATTCTTCACATCAATACTTACGGTTACATTCTCATTTGCCTTGATCTTCTCGGAACTTAGCCTAAGGTTCGTATAAGCAAAGCTCGTGTAACTTAAGCCATAACCAAAAGTGTACAACGGATTTTCACTTTCACTTACATACCTATGAATTGCTGATGGTTTCTGATTGTAATAGATGGGCAATTGTCCTACCGATTTTGGAAAGGTAATGGGCAATCTTCCTCCAGGGTTATAGTCGCCAAATAAGACATCGGCAACTGCTCTTCCTCCAGATTCTCCAGGAAACCATGCTTCTACAATGGCAGGAATATGCTCATTGATCCAATTAATAGAAAGTGGTCTTCCATTTAAAAGCACACATACTACTGGTGTTCCCGTTTTTTGAATGGCTTCAATTAATTCTTGTTGCATCCCGTGCAAGTCTAAAGTAGCAACATCTCTATTTTCTTCTACTAATTCATTAGATTCTCCTATAACAACTACCGCAACATCTGCTTTTTTAGCAATTTCGATAGCGGGTTGTAAATTTATTTTTTCTAAATTCCATCTCAATTGTGCTCTGGCACCCCAACCACCTTCCCACATTTCTATGCGGATTTTATATTTTTTACCTGCTGTTATGTTCTTAGGGGTTGTTACGATACTTGTAGCCCCTTTGGTCCAATTATCAATAACCAATTGGTCATCAATCCACATTCGAATTCCATCATCAGAACTTAAGCCTAACCAACCATCAAAGGCCGTGTCTGATCTTAAAAATCCCGTCCAACGAATCGAAAAATCATCATCGGTCACCCCATCTCCTGGTGACCAAGGCCAATCAAATGCTACTTGCTCGTCTATACGCGTTAATATAGGTTTCCCTTCTACATTTCTATTGTTAAAATATTCTCCTTTCAATCCGTTTTGAGCTTCGTCTGGTGTCCATAAATATTTTGAAGGAACAATTTGTCCCTTTACAATTAAAGGAACCCCTTCTTCATAAAGCACCGTTGTATTTTCTCCTACAACTGCTTTAATACCTTCTAAAACAGTTGTAGCTTCTTTGTTTTTAACCGAATAGCCTCCTAATCTTGAAGCATTTGCATTGGGACCAATTACAGCAATTGTTTGTGTTGTTTTTGCTAAGGGCAATAGCTTATCTTGATTTTTCAGTAAGCTGATGGATTTATGACCTGCCTCTAAAGCGATATCTTGATTTTCTTTAGAATGAAACCTTTCTTTTATTAAGCCTTCAGCTGTAAACGGATTTTCAAATAGGCCTAGTAAAAACTTAAGTCGCAATACGCCCCCAGCAGCACGATTGATATCGGCCATAGAAAGTTGCCCTTCGTTGACAAGTTCAATAATCGTTTCTTGCCAAAACTCATTTGAAAAATCATAGAATTGCATATCAACTCCTGCAGCTACAGCTTGACGAATACTTTCCTTAGGTGAATCTGCCGCATAATGTGTTGTTTGAATGTATTTTATTGCCCCTAAATCGGAAACTACAATCCCTTTAAAACCCCATTCTTCTCTTAAAACATCGGTCAGCAACCAATGATTTGCTGCACACGGAATACCGTCCAGTTCGGAATAGGCACACATAGTTCCCAAGGCACCTCCTTTTGTAAATACTTTTTCGAAAGAAGGTAGAAAATCTTCACGTGCTGTACGCTCACCAACAATTACTGGTGATGAATTACCTCCTGCTTGAGGATAACTATGAACTGCAAAATGTTTAGGTTCTGCAATGATAGCCCTGTCCGATGCTAAAGTATCTCCTTGCATTCCTTTTACCATAGCCAAACCCAATTCACCAGCCAAATACACATCTTCACTAAAAGTCTCCGCAACACGACCCCACCGCGGTTCTCTACCGACCCCAAGTACGGGTCCCAAACCAAAATGTACCCCATGCGCTCTCGCTTCAGTAGCAATTACGCTTCCCACTTTTTCCATCAATTCGGTATCCCAAGTAGCTCCCAAGCCTATATTCATAGGGAAAGCTGTACTACCTTCATCTAAATAGCCATGCAACATTTCACACATGATCAATGCTGGAATTCCCCAACGATTACTTTTTATCACCTCTTTTTGAAGCTCGTTAATCATCTTTTCAGAGCGAGGATAAATATCATGTATGGCACCCACACCAAGCGTTCCTATTTTGTTTCTTGACTTTGTTTTTGCGAAATTTTCATCTTCTTTAAAGAACTCTCCTTTATACATATCCATCTGGCGTACTTTTTCCTCCAAACTCATTCTATTTAATAAGTCTGTAATACGCTCTTCTACTGGCACTTCTGGCTTTTGATATGGATATTTTTTTTGAGCCAAACCTTGTTGTACAAGCCCCAAAAAAACAGTTAACACGATTGCTATATTTTTTATTTTCAACATTCTTTTTTCTTTAATTTTGAATCACTTTTAACAAAGATCCATTTACAAGATCTTTATGAGTTATAAAATAACGCTCATAAGCCTCACCCCCTAATTCAATACTCTTGATTTTACCATTTGTATTCACTTCTCTTTCAATACTTATGTTTTTATTTTTATAATACTGCGGGTCTAACTGAATGGTGATTTTATCAAACATAGGAGTGGTAATGGCATATTTTGGTTCCCCAGGAGCCAGAGGATAAATCCCCATCATCGAATAGACCAACCAGGCCGACATGGTTCCTGTATCATCATTGCCTGGTAAGCCATCTGGTTGACTTTGAAAATATGTTTTTACTAGTTTTCGCACTAGTTCTTGACTTCGCCATTCTTCTCCTTTTATATAATTAAATAAATAGGGATAAGCAATATCGGGTTCGTTTGCCATATCAAATTGATGGGTATCAAAAACTTTTTGCAACTGATTTGTAAAGCCTTTTTCACCTCCCATTAATTTGATAAGTCCGTTGATATCATGTGGTACCATAAAGGCATATTGCCATGCATTACCTTCAATAAAACCAATATTCTCTTCAAAATTTGCACCCGATAAAGGGTCAAAAGGTTCATAAAAGGTACCGTCTTGATTTCTTGGATGTAACAATTTTAACTTTTTATCAAACAATTTCCGATACGATATCGCTCGATTTTTAAATCTAATTTCGTCCTTTTTAAACCCTAAGGCTTCTGCTAAAAGGCCGATCGCATAATCAGAAGCATTGTATTCTTGTGTAGTGGATACAGAACCTTTATCTTTTGTGGTCACAAAGCCTTTTTCTATATACTCTTTTAGTCCAGGTCGCAATGGATTATTTTCCAATTGATCAGCACTTTTCACCATGGCTTTGTAGGCCTTTTGGACATCAAAATCTTGAATTCCTTTTAAATAGGTATCAGCAATAACAATACTGGCAGGATCACCAACCATAGTAAATGTTTCTGTAGCATTTAACTCCCATTTTGGCAACCATCCATTTTCATCATACATGTCCAACATGCTTTTGATCATATCTGATTGCTGCTGCGGATAGACTAATGACATGAGTTGATGTAAATTTCTATAGGTATCCCAAAGCGAAAAGACCGTGTAACGTGTCCCGCTGGTTTTACCAATTCTGCCTGTTTTTATTTCAGGATATTGGCCATTCACATCATTCAGTGTATTTGGGTGAATCAAGGTGTGGTATAAGGCGGTATAAAACACCGTTTTGTCATCGTTAGTTCCCCCTTCCACTAAAATTCTAGAGAGCAATTCGTTCCACTCCTCATAGGTATCTTTGTATACCGCATCAAAGGGTTTGTTTCCTGTTTCCTTTTCTAAATTTTCACGGGCATTGTCAATACTGACATACGAGACGCCTACTTTAACTTCAACTGTTTCAGGTTTATCAAAATTATATGAAAAATAGGTTCCTATACTATCCCCTACTACCATTTTGGTGTTGTTATCCATCATTCGGGTCTTCCCGTTATAGGGCATCCATTGTGCTTCAACACCATTGTAGCTTGCAGGTTTTTTCCAAACCCCAAAACTGTCTGCAGGTTTTGAAAATTTGGCTACAAAATATATGGGATAAGCATCTTCGGGACTGTTATAACAAAATGAACCTAGGCTTCTCATGCCTTCAATTTCGGTAGAAGATACTATTTTTACCATAGCGCCCTCCTCATTAGTCAATCCCAAACCAAGGTTCAACAATACATTCGCTTGTCCTTTTGGAAAGGTAAACTTGCTAACGCCTACTCGTTTAGATGCCGTGAACGCTGCGGTGATGTCATACTTATCAATAGTTGTACTATAATATCCTGCCGTTGCAACTTCATTAGAATAGGTAGAACCGTACTTCAAATGATTGGTTTCTACCGCTCCTGTCGTGGGCATGAGTAATAAAACTCCCAAATCAGGACACCCCACCCCACTTAAATTCACTTGCGAGAATCCTGTTAAAAAAGTATTCTCATTCACATAGGGATTAGATAGCCAACGACTATCTTTTTCCAACGGCAAATTTTGTGGTCCTGCTACATTAAACGGACTAATACTGGCCATACCTCTAGGTGCTATAGGCCCTGGAAAAGTAGCCCCAAAATTGGATGTGCCAATAAATGGATTTACATACTCAGCTGGTTGTTGTCCGTTGATAATGAAGCAACAAAAAAAAACTAGTAAATAAAGTGTGCTAAATTTTAATATCAGGCTCTTGTTCAAAAACATATACGCTTATTTTTTTACCTATTGATTTTATCAATTTTTAATGTCCAAGCTTCTTTAGAAGGCAAGTTATTTCTTAAGGTTTCGGGTATGATCACTTTAAAGCCTTCGTCTAATTCTTCCCATTTTAATTTTACATTGGCGCCAAGCATTGAAATCTTAGTTCCTTTTTTAGGAGTGATAGCTTTTACAATTACTTCTGCAGGAATTTTATCTTCCCCTTCTTGGGCCAAATACAACAAGAATACATTTCCCTCTTTATTTTGGGTCATGCAAATATTATTTTCCTTAAAGGGAGCAATCGGTTTTGTATTGTAAATACCACTACCGTTAACTTTTAACCAAGCCCCATAGTCTGCTAATAAATCGTAAGCTCCTTGTTGCCATTCTCCATCAGGTCCTGGAGCAACATTTAACAGTAAATTACCTCCTTTAGCAACAATATCAATCAGCATATGAATACCTTGTCTCCCTGTTAAATAGGTAGCATCTGGAGTATAAGACCAACCGCCGCCAGAAGTAATACAAGATTCCCAAGGATAAGGCAATGTTTTCTCTGGAACGCGGTTTTCAGGCGTTAAATAATTTTGATTTTTACCATGAACAGCTCTATCTACAACAATCAATCCGGGTTGCTTTTCGCGTGCTTCCACAACCAATTCATCCATTTTAATATCTTGATCAACTACTCTGTGTTTTATAAATCCATTTCCAGAAGTATTCTCTGCAAATTTATCTTCATAATTTTCAGTTATATTTTGATGATCTCTTTTTCTTACCCATCCTCCATCTAACCATAAAATATCAATTTTCCCATAATCTGTCAATAATTCTAAGATTTGGTTATGGGTGAAATCTGTATATTTTTTCCATTTTTCAGGATATAGTAAAGGATCGTAATTTACATTTCTGTCAAAGGGTGGAAAATACGGATCCCAGTAATTTTCATTGTGCCAATCGGGTTTGGAAAAATAAGCCCCAATCCATAAATTTTCATTTCTGAAAGCATTAAAGACCTCTTTGGCGATATTTGCTCTGGGATTTGTACTAAAAGGGCATTCTGGATCGGTGACTTTATAGTCTGAATATTGTGTGTCAAACATATTGAAACCATCATGGTGTTTTGTGGTAAACACCATGTATTTCATTCCTGCATTTTTGGCTGCTTTTGCCCATTTTTCTGGATTAAATTTTGTAGGATTAAAGGTTTTCTTCAGCCCTTCATAATCACTTACATATTGATTGTAATTTTGTGGATCACTACCTTTTGTGCGCTCGCACCAACCATAATCTTCAGGACACAAGGACCATGATTCTACAATACCCCATTGGCTATAAGTACCCCAATGCATTAAGAGTCCAAATTTTTTATCTTGCCATTCTTCTACTTTTTGTAGCACTAATGGATCTGTTTCGGGTACATATCGTTCATCTTCATAAATGGCTTGTGAAAACATTTTGACTGAAAACAATAAGGCAATTATGGCTATTCTTTTTTTCATATTATAAATTGTTAAAAAATAGTTATAATAATTAACATTAGAATATATAAAAATATTAAGTTATGTTAGTATAGACTATTTAATTACTCTCTATCACTTGTCCTTTTTCTCCGTACAAAGCTACTTCACCATCCAATTGTATGGCAATTACGGTAACATTTTCATCTTGAACATCTTCCGGTACATCTATATACAATAACCCTGGCACATCACTCCAGTATTGTTTTCCAACGACATTGGTTTTTAATTTTGTGCCATTACCAACTACCCAAGCTCTGTTTACTTTATTTTTTAAGCCTTTTATTAATAAAGGGCCATTGGGTTTATTATCAACATACAAATACAAAATGGTTTTATCTTTAGACAATGAGGTATACCCATTAAAATGACCCAAAGGAATACCTGCTTGTGTGCCATAAATGGCTGCTTGGTGTTTCCTTGTCCATGTGCCAAGACCTTTTAGAATGGCTATTTGCTCTGACGGAATGGTACCGTCTGGTTTAGGGCCAATATCTAAAAGTAAATTTCCCCCCATACTGATGCAATCAACCAAAATGCGAATAATTTGATTGACCGATTTATAAGCTGTATCGTTTGGTTGATAACCCCATGAGTTATTCATCGTCATACACAACTCCCAATACTTACTATCTGGTTTTGTGATAGGAATTCCTTGTTCTGGGGTGGCATAATCCCCATAGCCTTGCAACCTCGAATTGATAATGGTTGATGGTGTTTTTTCTAGTAATAAATTACGAATCTCTTCGGCTTTCCATTTTTCAGCAGACTGTTCCCAATCCCCGTCAAACCAATACAAATCGGGATTAAACTTCGTTAATTCTTCTAATTGACCAAAATTAAATTTGGTAAAAGCACTCCACTTTTTATCATCTTCAGTATAGCGCTTTTGATCCTTTAAAAAATTAGGGTAATTTGGGTTTGACCAATCCAGCAAAGAATAATACAAACCAACTTTTAAGCCCTTTTTACGCGTGGCATTTATAAATGGTGTAAGTACATCTTTTTCTGCAGGAGTTTTATTCACCACACTTAAATCCCCTTGTTTGGTATTCCAAAGTGCTACACCGTCGTGATGCTTTGTGGTGATAACCGTATATTTTGCGCCACTTTCTTTAATGAGTTCTGCCCAATATTCAGGATCGTAATTTTTAGCTGTAAAACCATCCAATTGTTTCATATAATCATCGTAAGAAATGTAACCATTATGAAAAGACCACGATTCGTCTATACCATTTACGGAATAAATTCCCCAATGAATAAAAATACCCAACTTCGCATCTTTAAACCATGCCAGTCGTTCTTCTTTAGAGATACTATTTTCTTGACTGAATAATGAAAATGGATTATTAGCAAGTAATAAAATTAACAATAATACTTTAATATATCTTTTCATTTTTTTATTGATTAAAAATTCCATAAAAAAAACCAAACTTCAATACCGGTTGGGAATATTTTAATTATATACTTTATTTGATATTGCCAAGTTATTTTTATGATTTGTATTAGGTTCTTTTCCCATAGTAAAAACGAGTATTCCTCCTTTTTGAATTTCTTGATGCGTAATATAATTTTCGGCTACTTCATTTCCGTTTAGTGTTACTGATTGCACATATATGTTAGTAGCACTATTATTTATGGTTTTAATTGTAAATTTTTCTCCATTTTCTAATTGGATAGTGGTACTATCAAAAAGAGGAGATCCAAAAATATAAATTCCTTGTGCTGGGTTTACAGGGTAAAATCCTAAAGAACTAAAAACATACCAGGAAGACATTTGTCCACAATCTTCATTACCACAATGCCCATTAGGTTCATTTTTATATTGATCTTTTAAAATTTTTCTAACCAATTCTTGCGTTTTCCAAGTCTTGTTTATGTAGCTGTATAAATAGGCTACATGATGACTTGGCTCATTACCATGTGCATACTGACCAATCATTCCTGTACTGAATGTAGGCAGTTTATCTTCAGGTAATGGATTTAAAGTAAACATGGTATCTAATTTCTTCTCAAAGGCCGCCGCGCCTCCAACGGCTTCAATTAGTCCTTCAACATTTTGTGGTACTGACCAAAAATATTGCCATGCATTACTTTCACAGAAATAATCAGAATACACTTTTGGAATAAAATCATTTACAAAATCACCATTTTGCATTTTAGGACGCATAAAGGTGCTTTGTTCGTCATACATATTTCTCCAATTCTCGGAACGTTTATAGAAATACTCGTAATCATCTGGTTTTTCCATAGCTTTTGCAAATTGAGCTACACACCAATCATCATATGCATATTCTAATGTTTTTGAAACCGACCAATTTTCATTTTGATCACCTATAGTAATATAACCCAAGGTCATGTAAGAATCCAGTTGCCTTGAATTTACCATAGAACTCTCTTTACAGGCTTTATAGGCCAAGGCTATATCAAAATTTTTAATTCCTTTAAAATAGGCGTCTACGATTACAGGTATGGCGTGATTTCCAATCATCATATTTGTTTCATTGCCTTGCATTGACCATACAGGTAATAGACCAGTTTCTTTATAATGCGCCAAAAGTGAGTTGATCATATCGGACACTCTATTTGGATGCAAAATTGTATATAGAGGATGAGCAGCTCTATAGGTATCCCATAATGAAAAGGTATCATATCGATCAAAACCATCAGCCTTCATGATCTTGCCATTAGCTCCTTTATATTCTCCATTATAATCACTTAAAAGCGTGGGTGCTAACATTGATTGGTATAACATGGTATAAAAGATTCTCTTTTTATTTTCATCTTCAGAATCAATCTTTATTTTTTCAAGCTCTTTCTCCCAAATAGCACTTGCTTTTTCTTTATAGTTTTCAAAATTGAAATCAGGAGCTTCAACTTGTAAAGATTTATAAGCACCATCTATAGAAGCTGTAGAAAGTCCTGTTTTTAAAATTATTTTTTCATTTTCAGAAGTACTATAATTTAAAATAATTTTGGTATTTTTCGCTTTAACGGGATTACCTGATAAAGTATCATTCTTAAAAATTTCAAACGATTTAAAAGGTTTTGAAACTTTTATGACAAAGAAAATTCTCTGGTCTTTTGCCCAGCCTGTAGATTTTCTAAACCCTTCTAAAGTTGAATCATTTACTACATTGATATATGTATCTGTTGGGGCATCCCAATTTAAAGCATATCCTAAATCTACATGAATTTGAGAAGTCTCATCCTTTGGAAATGTATATTTATGAATACCTGTTCGAGCCGTGGTTGTAAGTTCTGCCTTAATACCATAATCTAATAAATCGACAGAATAATAGCCAGGAGATGCACTTTCTTTATCATGAGAATAACTAGAAAAAGGTTTAAAATTATTTTCTTTAATTCTCTTTGTAAACCTACTATTGGTAGGCATTACTAAAATATCGTATAAATCTCCAGCACCAGTACCTGTTAAATGCGTATGTGAAAATCCAGAAATAATAGAATCTGGATAATAATATCCGGCAATTCTATCCCAACCCGGAATACCAATATCTGGGCTAAGTTGAACCATTCCGAAAGGTACTGTTGCCCCAGGATAAGTATTTCCGGGACCATCAGTACCTATAAACGGATTCACATAAGTAGTATATTTAATAGGGTCATTTTTTTTTGGGTGCTCACAATTAAAGAGCACTACCCCAAATAGTAGTAATAAGAGAACATATTTGTTCATTATTTTTATTTTAAGCTTGCTTTTGTTTCTTTAATCGTTTTTAAATATTCTTCTGTTAAGGCTGGCCCGTCAAAAAAGGTAATTCCCTTTGCTCCATTTTCTTTTGCTAGTAAAATAGCTTCTTTTAATTCTTCAGATGATTTAAAAGGCGGCAAATAAACTCCAGTATTTAATCCAACTTTTTTTGCTTTTAAATCGGTAACACCTTGTTTTGTAGCATAGCCAATCCAATCTATTTCTTCATTATAAAAACCATGGTAGATCATCGGATACACTTCATCAATATCCCATTTATCCCAACGTTGACGTACCATATGATCTGCCATTTCAGGATAAGGAAACACGGCTGCCGTTAAATTTTTATGATATCTATGGACAATCTTATATGCATCATCAACAACAGATTTAATGGCATTCAATCTGAAATTTTTCCACTCCATATCAATTGCTGTATTTTTACTCTCTAGAGGATTTTTATGATGTATTTTCTCAAATGCACTGATGCATGCATCACAATAACAGAAATCATATTCAGGCATTTCTTCATCTTGAACCAAATTGTATTTTGGAAGTAAGCCTATAGGTAAAAAAATGTCTGGAAAACGAATATAATCTAAATGCACACTTTCAATACCTTCTACTTTAGCTAACCCTTCTACTAAACTTAGAACGTATTCTCTAGATTCTTTTCTTGTTGGGCATAACCACTGATAATAATCTACATAAGGGCGCGTGTCAAAACTTGATTTTCCTTCTTTACTTACTATATACCAGTCTGGGTGTTGCAATGCTACTGAATCGTATGGACGGTTCATTGCCATTAACCAAGCATGGACTCTAAGTCCTTTTTCTTTTGCAATAGGCGTTAATCTTTTTAAAAGCTCAGGATTGGTATTGGTGTTAATTAAGACCTCATCAATACCGGCATTTTTATATTTTCCAAATTCTTGAGCATAATCTTCATTTGTTCTTTTTGCATCTGCTGTAACCCAAACTCCATATTCAAATGAATTTTCTGTAGTTGCAGATTCGTCAATAGTTTTTTCTTCTTTTGTTCCACATGAAATTATACTAAGTGTTAGTATAAAAACCAAAATTTTAATGTTTTTCATTTTTAGTTTAGTTTGAAATAATTCTACCATCTTCTTTAAGTATTAAAGTTTTATTTGAAAAAGGGCTTTTAATTGAAATTGTATAACCTGCCGAATAGTTTTCTAAAATAGGCTCTAGAATTTTATTATCTACAGAAATTGGCTTTTTAGAAATGCTATCTAATATTGTAGCCCAAGATTTCTGTTTATTATGATAGCTTTTTTGAGCTCTATATAACTCAAATAATTTCCATCTTATTTTTTCATCTTGGGAAATTGTAAAAGTATCCTTTCCTATTCCTTTAGATGAAAAATAGACATAACCCCATTTTTCAGGTTCATGCATATTAATAACTCCCATGGGTGACCAAACCCAGTTGTATTCCGGAAGAAACTTTCCTTTTTCATCCTTTTTACGTTCGTATTTACCATTAGCCATAGTATGTTGCCAATTCACTCTTGAGAAATTTATCCGCCAAAAATCATCAACAGGTACATTTTTATCGTAATAGGAGGTTTTATAGGCTGCCCAAGGAATCGCCATCTCTAGCATCCAACCTTCATCTGTATCATTTGGATTATTAATGGTTCCGTTAACTTTTACGGCAGATTTTAAACCTGTTAATGTCCAATCATTCAAAACTACATTACCTTCTTCGCGATAAGGCTTATTGATAAACAAATCCCAAACCGTATTTAAAGCATTGATCTCTAATTCATAATAATTATAAGTATCTCCATCGGGATCAATAAAAACTTCAAAATCATTATTGTAAAAAATAATGGTATCCCGTTGTTTCAAAGTGCCCCATACATGCGGTTCTTCCATTTTTGCAAGGATGTAATAATACGTCTCATCCCATAGCATTTTTACTTGCGTAGTATACTTGGGTTTTATTGTTCCTTCAATATCAATAAAGGGTTCTGACCATTCTGATTTTTCCCAAGAAGGATCTGAGTCATCACCATCAATTACAATTTTAGCATCAGTCTTATACGCAATAAAAGTCTTGGGCGTGATTTCTTTTATTGTTTGAGCACATCCCATTATAGAAAGACAGCTGATAGCTATGAATAGTATTTTACCTCTTTTTCGCATATTTAACTTATAAACTGTTGTCTTTTGTATATTGAACTACTTCGCTTAATCTACCAAAGGCCATAGCCACCACCGTATCTGCTGCGCCATAGTAAACTGCTAATTTATCTTCTTCTGAATCATGTAATGCGGCACAAGGAAAAACAACATTCGGCACATCTCCTACCTGTTCATAAAGCGCTGCAGGACCGAGTAAATATGGTTGAGTTCTATATTTTACTTGATCTGGTTGATGCTCATCTAGTATTGCAGCACCCATCGCATAGCGAAATCCATTACAGGTATTGATTACTCCATGATACAACATTAGCCAACCTTCGTTCGTTAGAATTGGTATTGGACCCGCCCCAATTTTTGTGCATTGCCATGCACTATCTACAAAAGGAGTAGTTTTCATAACGCATCTATGTTCTCCCCAATATTTCATATCGGGACTATAACTGATGTAAATATCACCAAAAGGAGTATGTCCATTATCGCTTGGCCTACTTAGCATAGCATATTTACCATTAATTTTCTGAGGAAATAAGACCCCATTTCTATTAAAAGGTAAGAATGCATTTTCGCATTGAAAAAATTCTTTAAAATCAAAGGTATAACCAATTCCAATGGTTGGACCATGATATCCATTACACCAAGTAATCCAATAACGATCTTCGATAAAAACAACCCGAGGATCATATTTGTAATCAGATTCTATCATGTTGGTGTTGCCTGCTTTCATTTTAATGGGATCATGATTAATATCCCAATCGATTCCATTTTTACTAAATCCTGCAAAAATATTCATCTGTACTGCTTTATTATCACATCTAAATACACCTGCAAAACCATCGCCAAAAGGAACTACTGCACTGTTAAAAATACTATTGGATGTTGGTATGGCATACCTATCTATGATTGGATTATTAGTATATCTCCAAATAACTTCATTGTTATTTTCAGGTCTATCTTGCCAAGGAATTTTACTCACGTTATTTTATTTTTATGAATTGAACTTTTTGTTTTGTATTTATCTTATTTATAATAACAAATCTCTAATTAGGTATGCGCCTAACTTTATCTAACCATGTATATTTTAACAGGATAGAGGTAGTCAAAAAGACCAGTAATGCCATTAGCGTTTTTGGATAATCTCTAATTAAAAGAAATATAGGCAATACAATCATACTGGATTGCCATACCATGCCTATCAAACAATTGAGCATATCTTTTCCAAAATCTTTATTGGGCACAAAAGAGGGGTCTTCTTTTTTTATAGCTTGGTAAACAGGTTTCCAAAAACCCCAAGGCCGCACATTGCTATAAAAAGATTTCAGTACAGTGATATTTGTTGGTTGGGTAAGGAAAGTTCCTAAAATACATCCTAGCACGGAAAACACGAATATGATAGGAAATAAATAGATGGCTTGCATTTCTGATAAGGTATGAAGTAAAGTTCCTTCTGAAAAATTTCCTTTATTTTGATCTAAAATAAATTGGAGAGAAGCAACAACTAGTCCAGCAAACATACCCCAAAAATAGCCCCAACCATTAAAACGCCACCACACCCATTTTAAAAAATTAGCGGCAACATAACCCCCAAATAAGGAACTTGTAATCCATAAGGTCAACGAGTTAATAGAGTCTGCAAAAAAGCCCATAAAAACACCTAGTCCTACTACAAGAAAAGAAGCAATATGACTTACTCTAATATAATGCTCATTTGTTGCTGAAGATTTAAAATATTTTTTATAAATATCATTAACAATGTAGGCAGGACCTGCATTTACAAAAGCTGAAAAAGTAGACATAAATGCAGCTAATAACCCTGCTAACAACAATCCTTTAACCCCAACTGGGACATGCATATTAATCACTTTGGGGAGTAATATTTCTAAATCTGCTCCACTTAATGTTGGATTTGCCATCATTTCTGGAGCAAGTGTTACTAATGCTATAATCACGATTCCGGCAATTAGTAAATACCTAGGGATGAATAAAATCAAGTTGGTAAAACCACTCATATAAGCTGCTTCTTTAACTGATTTGGTAGAAAGAATACGCTGTAAGTCATAACTTGGTGTTGGCCCTGCTATACTCGCGAAAAATCCTTTAAATAAAGACATCCCTACTAAAGCTCCAAACATTTTATAGCCTTCTGAATCTATCAAATTATTAAATGCTTGGTATTTTTCACTCCAATGCGTATCTAATTCCCATCCGAAGAATACATTTTTCCATTCTTCAGAAATCACAGAAGTAATTTGAATATCAGTATAATGAATAAGAGTATATCCCGCAACGAGCACGCCTGCAATAACCATAATTCCATACTGTAGTACTTCGGTAGCCACTACAGAAAACATGCCTCCTTTAACGGTATATATCGTTGTTAAAAAAATGATGATCAAAGCGTAAGATTGTTCTGAGTTCAATAGGATTGTTTCTCCGAATTGTAGTGTCAAATCCCAAGGCAAAATTACGGTCATAAACTTACCGATACCTTCAAAAAAGTAGGCAATAAATCCAACAGCCGAAACAATGGCAAAAATAGCAACAATACTATGTGATGCTTTACCAGACCTATCATTTCCAAATCGCGTTAAAATCCACTCAGAACCTGTCATGATATTTGACCTTCGTATCCAAACAGCTAAGAACATCATGATGAAAATTTGATTCCAAATTGGCCAAAGCCACATAAAGAAAAAACTTTTTACACCATATAAAAAAAGGATCCCAACCATCCAAGAAGTACCAGAAATATCAAACATACCGGAACCATTGCTCAAGCCTAAATAATACCATTTAATGGATTTTCCACCAAGAAAATAACTATCGAGACCTTTAGATGCTTTTTTTGAAATCCAAATACCAACACCTACAGTCAATACGATGTAAAATAGTATAATACTTAAATCTATAATGTCCATTAGTTGTGCTGGGTATTAGTTAATTCCTATTTTTATTAGGCTCAGATCCAATTACAAATGAAATATACCACCATGCAGTAGTTGTTGATGTGAGATAGTTATTTGGTTGAATTTCTTATCATTCATTATTTTTGATTGAGCGTGTAAATTTTTACAAAAAGAGGGTTCTTTAATTATAAGTAGTTTACGATTTAAATTATTTAAATCTGTAATTAAAGTGTCAAAAAACAAAAAAATTGGTCTTAATTGCAACATCCTAAAAAACATAATTTCACTAAAGTAGATATGACCATAAAACCAAGTCACTATAAAAGAATTTATGTATTTTCTAATAGGTTCTTGTTCATCTTTATTTTTATTTACACTTTTGCTACAACTTAAAATTAAAACTATAAATAAAAAAATACAGTATTTTTCCTCATGTAAACTTATCATAATTTAACCTTAAGTTTTCGTAAATTTTATTATTTATAAAAGTAATTTAGACGGATAACATGTAAACAGACCTAAACATCAAAAAAAGCTGTATTTAACATTTAGTAATAATGAATTATAATTCTGGTAAGCTTTATCGTATATCTTGGCCATACCATGTCATCTTTTGGTTGATTTATTTTTTGTTTAATACCTTCAGATGGGGAAGCTATTTTAATGATTACGCTTATTCATTAAAATCTAATCTACTAGGTTTTCCAATACATATGGTATTATGCTATTTAAACATTTATATTCTAATGCCAAATTTGGTTTATAAGAATAAATATTTTTTATATGTTTTATCAGTAATAGGAGCCATATTTATTATGGTGTTTGTGAAATTTAATTTAACTTATTATTTTTTTAATCATAATGTTTGGCCTGAAGGGCCTGAACACATTGATAGAATATCTCTCAACTATTCTATTGATATGATGATTGGGGAACTTTACGTTATAACATTTGTGGCAGCTATTAAAATAACACTAGATTTTTTAAAAGAACATAAGCGAGTAACAGATCTTGAAAAAATACAATTAGAAACAGAATTACTTTTTTTGAAATCACAAATTTCACCTCATTTCTTTTTTAATACGTTAAATAATATATATTCGCTAGCGGTTGAAAAATCAAATAAAACCCCAAAAATAATTTTAAAGCTTTCAGAATTGATGCGCTATTTGCTTTATGAAACTAGAGGCAAAAGACAATCTTTAGAGAAAGAAATATTATGCATTCAAAATTACTTAGATTTAGAAAGAGTTAGATATGATGATTCTTTAGAAGTAAATATGTCCATTTCAGGAGACATTCAATATAAAGAAATCGCACCTATTTTATTATTAACATTTGTTGAAAATGCTTTTAAGCATGGTGCTAATAAGAATATCGGAAAAGTAAAAATTGATATTACTTTAAAAGTTAAAGAAGATTTTCTTTATTTTATCATTAAGAATCCTATGCCATCAATTACAAAGCATGAAGAAAATTTTAAAAAATCTAGCGGGATAGGGTTAGATAATGTAAAAAAAAGACTAGAATTAGGGTACAATAAAAACGATTTTGATTTATCAATTAAGAGCAAAAAGAATAAATTTATTGTCAAACTTAAAATTAAAGTGTCTTAACAAAAAATAGTAAATTAAAACTTCTTATCCTTTCATAAATTTATTAAGGGATTACTTCTAACGTTAGAAATAGTAAATTGAGATGAAAATAAAGTGTGTGATTATTGATGATGAACCGTTAGCTATTAATATTATTAAAAATTATTTAGAACATATTGAAGATTTTGAAATTGAAAACACCTTTAATAATGCTATAGATGGACTTAATTTTTTAAAAAATAACACCATTGATGCTATTTTTTTAGATATTAATATGCCTGTTTTAGATGGTATTAATTTTATTAAAAGCTTAGACAAACCTCCATTATTAATAATTACTAGTGCTTATGATGAATTTGCTATTGAAACTTATGAACTAGATGTGCTAGATTATTTAGTAAAGCCAATTGAGTTTCCTAGATTTATGAAAGCATTAAATAAAATCAGCAAAAGGCTCGAAACTACTCATAAAGTTATTCAAGAAACTATAAAAGAACGTCCTTTTATCTTTGTCAAGATTGATAAAAAGAAAATGAAGAAAATTTTTCTAGACGAAATTTTAATCATTGAGAGTCTTAAAGACTATTTAAAAATAAATACATTAACAGGTAAATATATTGTTCACAGCACACTCTCTGATTTCACCAATTTACTACCATCAAGAGATTTTATACGAATACACAGATCGTATACCATTGCTATAGACAAAATTGATGCTCTTGAAGGAAATAGTATCGAAATAGAAGGTTTAAGGTATTCCATTGGAAGATCATACATTGATGAAGTAAAACAGAAAATTTTAAATTCATCAATCTAAAAAAAATAGGACAATGCATAAGTAAAAACTGTTTTTAAAGGCAGACAAACAGTTATCAATCATTAAAAAAACTCAACTTAAATTAACAAACAAACGGTCTTATGCATTGTTACTATTTATATATTTAAAAATGATAGCGTTTAAATGCTTCAATTGCAGCATAATCAGCTAACCCTAAATCATTGTATTTTTTTGCAGTTTCTCTATTTCTATCTTCTGCTCTTACCCAAAATTCACGAGAATCATCACCTTGAAACATAACACCATCTTTTTGAGATTGATGATAAAAAATAGCATGTCTCTTTTTAAGAACTTGATCAGGACTCATAGGTACTGCCATTTCAATTTGATACGATTCCCATTCATGCCATGCGCCCCGGTATAGCCATACCCAGCATTCATCCATAAAACTTTTAGGCTTTAATATTTTTAAAGCTTCAAATAAACTATCTAAACATACTTTATGTGTTCCATGTGGATCAGCCAAATCACCAGCAGCATAAATTTGGTGTGGTTTCACTTTTTCGATAACACTGCACATAATCGAAATATCTTCACTAGAAAGCGTATTCTTTTTTACGGTACCCGTTTCATAAAAAGGAAGGTTTAAAAAGTGAACATTTGCATCTGGCACACCTAAATATCTAGTTGCTGCTAAAGATTCGCTTCTTCTAATTGTTCCTTTTAATTTTCGGACTTCTAAAGAGTCTATATCATTATCCGACTTATTCTTTAAAAAATCTATAATACTTTTAGATTCGGTTGATTGGGTATTTAAAGCCATAGAAACTTCAGCAAATTTCAAAGCTTCTTCATTAGAAACCGCAATATTACCTGAGGTTTGGTAAGCAATATGTACATCATGCCCCTGCTCAACAAGTCTATCAAAAGTACCTCCCATTGAAATTACATCATCATCTGGGTGTGGACTAAAAATAATAATTCGCTTTTTTGCAGGTGTTGACCTTTCTGGTCTGTGTGTATCATCAGCATTTGGTTTGCCTCCTGGCCATCCTGTAATTGTATGCTGTAACTTATTAAACATTTTTATGTTTAAATGATATGCCGTGCCTTCATCTGTTAAAAGACTAGACATACCATTATCATTATAATCTTTATCTGTTAATTTAAGAAAAGGTTTATTGGTTAATTCACTAAGCCATACAACTGCTTTGAGTTTCAATTCTTCTGTCCATTCACAAGACTTTACTAACCAAGGCGTTTTTACTCTTGTTAATTCAGAAGAAGCTTCACTGTCTAAAACAAATGTTGTATTATTATGTTCTTGCAGATATGTTGCTGGTACTTGAGACGAAATTTCTCCTTCAATTGTTTTCTTTAAGATTCCGGCTTTACTTATTCCCCACCCAAGAAGCACAATTCTTTTCGCATTTCTTACTGTACCAATACCCATGGTAATTGCTTTTCTTGGCACATTATCTATTCCTAAAAAGGAAGGTGCAGCATCAACACGTGTAATATGGTCAAGAGTAATACTTCTGGTTCCAGAATTAATATGAGAGCCTGGTTCATTAAATCCAACATGTCCAGTTCTACCTATTCCTAAAAGTTGAAAATCTAAACCCCCATAAGATTTAATTTTCATTTCATAATCTATACAATACTGGCGTAGTTCGTCTGCACTTACTTTTCCATCTGGAATATTAATGTTTTCTGCCAGAATATCTACATGATCAAAAAGATGGTCATGCATAAAATAATAATAACTCTGAATATTATCTTTATCCATCGGATAATATTCATCTAAATTAAAGGTTACTACATTTTTAAAACTTAGCCCTTCTTCTTTGTGCATTCTAACAAGCTCTTCATAAACTTTAATAGGTGAAGATCCTGTTGCTAAACCAAGAACACAAGTTTCGTTTAACTCTTCTTTTCGTTGAATCAAATTTGCTATTTCTTGTGCTACCAAAATAGAGGCTTCAAGTGAAGAATCGAAAATTACATTATGTATTTTCTCATATCGAGTATCTTCAAATTTACCAGCTTCTCTAAAGCCGATTTCTTCTTTGTAGCTTAATTCTTCTTTAATCATTTGGCTAATGCATTACGTTATTATAATAAAATTACCTATTCGTGTGGTTTAGAATTAAAAAATTCGACTAATAACTTATGGCTGTCGCTAAAGGTTATAACTTTTATGGGAAAATGTTTTTTAACTATTTTAACTATGAATTACTTTTCTATAATATCTATTTTCTACAATAGCAACACTATTACCATTTCTGGTTCTTTAATTTGGCAAAGCACATATTATTCAGTTTCAATAATAAGTTTTAATTAAAGGATATAAGTTAAAATATTTGAGAATTTTTATGGTATTTCCACACTAATAAAGAGTCATTATTTTATAATATAAATAAAGAAGACTTCTACAATTTAATCTCTTATAAATTTTTATAAAAAAGATTATTTCTTCAAAATATAAATGCAACTTTTTAAACTGATTCCTTCAAGTCAAATAGTTTTTTATAATTGATATGCCGCATTCGTCAATTATAATACCCTATAGGTAAATTTAATAGAAAATATAATAAAGTATATCGTGAAATTTACAATTGCAATTTAAACTAATGCTTCTTAGCAATAAGAAGTGAATGCATAATTATTATGTAAAATTTAGATTTAATATCTATACAAATAAAATGACAACCATATTGCTTCAATTTCTTTCCAAAAAGAGAATTTCAAAAAAGGATATTCCATTACTTATTTAGCTAATGATTAAATCATTAATGAAATATCTGAACACAATGTTTCAGTTTTTCCTATTTAAAAAATCAATTTTTCAAATAAAAAATCAACCCAAATTTAAACTTTACTGATCAATACTTAATGTTATGAGCTACACATCTATTTACGCAATTAGAAAAAAAAGAAAAATTTTTACATATCTTTTTTTTCTAATTATTTGTTTAATTATTTTAATTTTTAATAATACCATAGCATTAACTTTTAAAAAAGATGCAACATTATCTTTAGGTATTAATTCAATCAACTTAAAAAACTATAGTAATTTCTCTAAATCTACAATATCTGAAAGTTATGTGCCAGAAATTGCTTTGGTCAAAACAGCTATTAGAATTACAGATTGCAATACTATTACATATGCATTTACCGTAACTAATACTGGCACAGAAACGCTATTCAATATAAGAGTAACAGATCTAAACCCAATTATAGGAGAAGTAGTATTTGATTTAACTTCTTTAGATCCTGGTGATATAAGAGAATATCAAGCAATTTATAATATTCAGCAAACGGATATAGATGCTGGTAGCATAGAAAATCAAGCTATTGTCTCAGCTGAAGTAGTAGGAGATCCAGGAAATCCAATCGGTGATATGTCTGATGACGATAGTGTAAATGAAGATGACCCTACAATAACTGATCTTAGCGCTTGCCAACCAAA
>TARA_R110002051_G_scaffold4043_1_pt1 | contig 49083 bp, 41 predicted proteins | sample TARA_R110002051 | Tara Oceans TARA_R110002051 (sample SAMEA4397023) | marine metagenome | biome: Polar Biome; feature: [MES] marine water layer (ENVO:01000295) within the mesopelagic zone...; material: water (ENVO:00002006), including particulate matter (ENVO:01000060) such as...... | reverse complement strand
AAAGTGAAACAAACATGAATTGGAAAAATGTTTTAGTAATGGGAGTGGTAACAATGTTGCCTTTGTCGATGATGGCCCAAGCAAATGTGTTGAATGCTAAAAAACCCGATGAGGTTGGTGTTCGTACAGAAGCTCAGAAAGCTGTAGATAATGATGCTCCATTAGAATACGGTTATGTAGATGATAGGGATATACTATGGTCTAAAACACTATGGGAAACCATAGATTTAGATGAACGAGTTAATTTCCCACTTTATTATCCAACAGATACTATGGATATTGGACCAGATAGAAGGTCTCTATACCACGTTCTAATTAAAAATTTAAAAAGTGGAAATTTAGAAACTTATACAGATTCTTATTTCACTAAGAAAAGGTCTTTTGGTGATTTAAAGGGCGCCTTGCAAATGGTTGATACGTTAGATTATGGGTATGAGCAAATGAATGCAGGGGAAACTGTTTCGGAAGAGTATATAACTAGAAGAAATATATCAGCGGCAGATATTGAGGAATACCATATAAAAGGTATCTGGTATTTCGATAAAAGACAAGGTGAGCTAAAGTACCGTCTTTTAGGTATTGCACCTGTTGCTCCAGATGTTAACTTTATGGATGATGAAAATCCTGATATGGTTGAACTTTTTTGGGTATGGTATCCAGATGCAAGAGAGATATTGCATGAAGCGAAAGTCTTTAATCAGCAAAATTCAGCTCAGCCGATATCTTTTGATATGTTGTTGAATGCACGTAGGTTCGATGCCGTAATCTATAAAGAAGATAACGTTCAAGGAGATAGAACTATTGATAATTACATTTCAGACAACGCATTGTTTCAATTGTTAGAAGCAAAACGTATTAAAGAAACTATTAGAGATAAAGAACAAGATATGTGGGCTTATTAAAAGTCAACAGAAAATCCAATTCATATACAAAAAACCCAATCTTTTGATTGGGTTTTTTGTTTTTATAAATTAATTCAATAGTCATTACATTTGTGGTATGGTAGATTATATGGTTGTAGGTCTTGGTTTAGCCGGAACCTCATTTTGCGAAACTTTACGTAGAAATAACAAAACATTTATTGTGTTTAATGATCAATCCCAAACATCTTCAAGAGTTGCTGGTGGGCTCTATAACCCTGTTATATTAAAACGCTTTACACTTTCTTGGCTAGCAGATGAACAATTAAAGATCGCCAATGATTTTTATAAAACCCTAGAACAATTTTTAAATGTTCAATTTGATGAAAAACAAGTTGTGCTAAGAAAATTTGCTTCTATTGAAGAGCAAAATTTATGGTTTGAAGCCGCAGATAAACAGAAACTAAAGCCCTTTTTAGATATCAACTTGGTAAAATCCTATAATAAGGCAATTAATGTATCTTTTGGCTTTGGAAAAGTTTTAGAGACAGGAAAACTAAATACTAAAATTCTTTTTAATGCTTATGTAAAATGGTTAAAAGAAGAAAACATAATATATCAAGATACTTTTGATTATAATTCTTTAGTAATTCAACCAGATTATGTGGATTATAAAGGATTAAAGGCTAAGAATGTAATATTTGCTGAGGGGTTTGGGTTAATGAAGAATCCATTTTTTAATTATTTACCCCTGCAAGGTTCTAAAGGGGAGTATATAACCATTGTGGCCAAAGAGTTAAAGGAGTTCAACATTATAAAATCATCCATATTTTTAATTCCGTTAGGAAATGACTTGTATAAAGTTGGTGCAACTTATAATAGGGGTCTTAAGGACAATGTAACCACTGAAGATTCAAAAGAAGAACTATTAAAGAAGTTAAAATCCTTATTGGACTGTGAATACAAGGTAGTAGATCAAGAGGCAGGGGTAAGGCCTACTGTTAAGGATAGAAGGCCATTGGTTGGTAAACATCCTAAGCATAATAATATTTGGGTGTTAAATGGCTTTGGGTCGCACGGTATAATGATAGCCCCGTGGGCATCAAAAGCGCTTTATGAGCAAATTGAACATCAACGACCTTTATTAGCAGAAATGGATATTATACGTTTTGCAAAGAACTAATTTTTTTTTAAAACGGCCTTAGAATCGTACTGAACAAAAAGATTAATCCAGATATTTCTAGATAAACGCATAATTATAGGCATAAACCCGATCATGGTACAAACTATAGCTATAAATGATTGAAAAAGTGTAGCCCCAATAATTAATTTTGCAATTACAAATGCGGCCACGGCAAATGCAATTCCGACTCCATAACTCACATACATTGCCCCATAAAAGAACGAAGGTTCTATTTTGTATTTAAGGTCGCAATGGCTGCATCTTTCATGCATTTCAAAGATTTTGCCCAAATGATACGGGTTTTTATCTAAATACATACTTTCTTGGTGACATCTTGGACAACTTCCTGTTAAAATGCTGTAGAGTTTGTTTCCTTTTTTTAACATTTGCAAAACTTTACACTAAGGTACAATTTTAAGAAATTTTCTATATCAAGTATCTATGGTTTTAAAGATAATTTAGCTTACTAATTATCTAGTTTTAAATTGATGATTATTAAGTAAAACACGAAGAATTAAAATTTATGTTAAACGTTCACAACCTATCGGTCTCTTTTGGAGGAGAATATCTATTTGAAGAAATATCGTTTCGATTAAATGGGGGAAATAGAGTAGGTCTAGTAGGAAAAAATGGTGCGGGTAAGTCAACTTTATTAAAAATGCTTAATAAAGATATGGCATTGGATACAGGTGTAATTGCCATAGAAAAGGACATAAAAATTGGTTTTCTAAGACAAGATATAGACTTTGTTCAAGGTAGAACGGTGTTAGAGGAGGCCTACCAAGCTTTTGAGGAAATAAAAGCATTAGAACTTAGGCTAGATGAAATTAATCATCAATTAGCTGAAAGAACGGACTATGAAACCGATTCTTATAGTCAGCTTATTGTAGATTTAAATGATGTTTCTCATCATTATGAAATATTAGGCGGTTATAATTATCAAGGAGAAACAGAAAAAATCCTGCAAGGTTTAGGTTTTAGAAGAGAAGACTTTGAAAAAAAGACAGAAACATTCTCTGGTGGGTGGCGCATGCGTATTGAGCTAGCCAAATTGCTATTGCAAAGCAATGATGTACTATTGTTAGATGAGCCTACAAACCACTTGGATATAGAGTCTATTATTTGGTTTGAGCAATTTTTAAATAATTATACAGGAGCAGTTGTAATTGTATCTCACGATAAAATGTTTTTAGATAATGTAACGAACAGGACTATTGAAATTTCATTGGGCCGTATCTATGATTATAACAAGCCATATACACAATATTTGGTTTTACGAAACGAAATTAAGCAGCAACAAGTTAACGCTCAAAAAAATCAAGAAAAGGAGATTCAGCAGGCAGAACGGTTAATTGAAAAGTTTAGAGCTAAATCAACAAAAGCATCAATGGCGCAATCCTTAATTAAAAAATTGGATAAAATTGAGCGTATAGAGGTAGATGAAGATGATAATAGCGTTATGAGTCTTCGTTTCCCAATTTCCGTAACGCCTGGTAGAGTTGTTGTTGAAATTGAGCAACTTTCAAAAGCATATGGCAGTAATCAGGTGCTAAATGATATTAATTTACTAATAGAACGTGATAGTAAAACAGCATTTGTAGGTCAAAATGGTCAAGGTAAATCTACATTGGCTAAAATAATAGTGGGCGAATTAAAGCATGAAGGGCATTTAAAATTAGGGCATAATGTTCAAATAGGATATTTTGCTCAGAACCAGGCGGAGTATTTAGATGGGGACAAAACAATATTGGATACGATGATCGATGCCGCCAATGAAAAGAATAGAAGTAAGGTAAGAGATATTTTGGGTTCTTTTCTATTTAGGGGAGATGAGGTTGAAAAATATGTAAAAGTTTTATCTGGTGGTGAACGAAACAGACTGGCATTGGCAAAAATGTTGTTACAGCCATTTAATGTTTTGGTTATGGATGAACCTACAAACCACTTAGATATAAAATCTAAAAATGTACTAAAACAAGCCTGCTTAAATTTTGAAGGAACTTTAATTTTAGTTTCTCACGATAGAGATTTCTTGCAAGGTTTGACGAATAAGGTATACGAATTTAAAGATCAACGTATTAAAGAATATTTAGGCGATGTAGAATATTACCTAGAAAAACGTAAAGTAGAGAACTTTAGGGAGGTTGAAAAAAAACAGACAGTAGTCGTTGATAAGGTAAAACCAAAAGACGTAAACTCATTTCAAGACCAAAAGAAATTAAAAGGACTAAAAAACCAATTAAGTACTGTAGAAAGTAAAATAAGTAGTCTTGAAAAAGAAATAAAGGAAATAGACCATAATTTGTTGGTTGATTATGATAAGACCATAGCCAAGGCAAACTTTTTTGATGGCTATCAGGCTAAAAAGAAAAAGCTAGAAAAACTTATGGGGGATTGGGAAGTTCTTACTTTAGGTATAGAAGCTTTAGACTAAAACTAATTTAGCTTACATACAGTTTAGTGAGTTTCACCACATAAAATAGAACTTTCACAACATTTGGGGGTTAGTCAACGATAAAATTTTAGTTTTCAGCGTTATTAGTTGAGATTTGTAAGATAATTCCTAATTAAAGAAATTTCTTAAACCACCAACATATGAAAAAACTATACTTTTTAAGTTTCAGTCTATTTTTTCTTACTACTATATGTATTGCTGAAGTTTCTAAGACTGAAAAAGAAGCATTAATAGATTTATATACTGCGGCAAATGGACAACATTGGGTGAAGAAGTGGGATTTAAAATCTCCAGTTTCTCAATGGTATGGTGTTACTATTGTTAATGATAAAGTTGTAGAAGTAAATTTATTTCATAATAACCTTATGGGGTCAATTTCTCCTGAAATTGGAAAATTAGAACATTTAAAAGTATTGAATTTGGCATTCAACTCTTTAACAGGAGTTCTTCCTGAAGAAATAGTGAACCTTTCAAATTTAAAAGTTTTAAAGCTTGAAATGAATAGGCTTAAAGGTGAAATTCCTGCGGGAATAGGAAATTTATATCAATTAGAAGAGCTTTCAGCATTTAATAATTTTTTAACTGGAAAAATTCCTGCTACAGTAGGTGATATAAAAGGATTAAAAGTTTTAAACCTTTCAAGTAACGATTTCTATGGAGACATACCTAGTTCTATTGGGCAGTTATCCCAATTAGAATCTTTAGGATTGTTTGAAAACAAGTTAGAAGGAGCAATACCCAAAGATATGGGTAGGTTAAGTAAATTAAAGGAATTGGTACTGGCTAATAATTTTTTAGATGGCGATATACCTAATGAGTTTGCACAGCTTGCTAGTTTAGAGGTGTTTCAAATTCAGAATAATAATTTTTCTTCATTCAAAGCCTTAGAGTTTTTAGAAACAAAAGAATATTTGGTTTTTGATTATGATAAAGAAGATCGTAAACTTGAATTTAAAGATATAAACTTTAGTAAAACCAGAATGGCAGATACGAAGTTTGAAGATATAGAAGAGTAAGAGTAGTTTACACTTTTAGTTAGTTTGGTGAAAGAAAGAGATGTGGTATAAACATCTCTTTCTTGTTTTATGGAAATTTAACACAAATGGGCTATCATAAATATATATTTTGATCGTTATAGAATAAGTGTAATTTTTGCACAACTGTTTTTTAAAGGTCTTAAGAAGGGTTGCTAGTAAAAATTCAGTTCCCCAAACTATTAATTTTTTTAAGATGAAAAAAATTCTAAAATGTAGCGGTATTATCCTGTTGATGGTATGCAGCTATGCAGCAAATGCACAAATTCAAGAAAATGAGAAACAATATTTAATTAAATTAAATAAAAGTACTCAAGGGTTTAAATGGAAAAATGAATGGAATTTAAATGCTAACCCTGCAACATGGCATGGAGTAGAAGTAAAAGATGGCCATGTAGTATCTTTAAAATTATATAGAAATAACCTGGAAGGAAAAATACCCGAAGGAATTTCTGTTTTGAAAAAACTAGAAACATTAAACCTTTCTTTTAATTTATTAGAAGGTGAACTTCCTCAAGGTTTATTCGAATTACAAGAATTAAAATCAATTAAATTAGAAATGAATAAATTGAGTGGTGAAATGCCACAAGATTATTCTAAAATGAAAAAACTAGAAGAATTAACGATGTTCAATAATTTATTACAAGGTTCCATACCTAGTGGAATTGGTTCTCTTGAGAATTTGAAAACATTAAATCTTTCAAGTAATTACTTTGATGGGAGATTGCCAAAATCATTAGAGAATCTTAAAAAATTGGAGAGATTGGAGCTCTTTGGAAATAAATTAGCCGGTTCAATTGATGTAGAGTTGGGTAAGTTGGTTCATTTAAAAGAACTGATATTATCCTACAATCAATTCGAAGGAGATTTGCCAAGCAGTATAGCTTCTTTAAGCAATCTTGAGTTTGTTCAACTGCAAGGAAATGGATTTAGGTCATTAAATTCTTTATTGAGATTAGAAAGTACCAAGTTGGCTGTTTTCGATAGTGATGATGAATTTTTAAATATGAAATTCAGTACAAATGAATTGAGTAAATCTCGTTTGGCAGACACAAAATATGAAGATGTGAAGCAAAATTAATAAAATAGGTCAGTAATGATATTAAGGGATGTGTATGCATCCCTTTTTTTATGCGATTAAAATAGAAATAACAGTATATTTTATGATTACTTTAACCATTAAGTCTTAAAAGGCCATATCTGTTTTTTTGTAGTTTCGCCATTGAATAATTGAAAACCAAAAGTTCCCATATTTTATCAATTCTGAAAAATTGTATACTGTTTAAATATTTTATCAAATGTAAAGTGATTTAAATAAGACAGCGAAAAGGTAACACTGTTAAAATTGCAATGTATATAAAGGATGTAGTTCATCTATTATAGTGAGTATAATTACTTAAAGAGTAGTGCAGTCACTTCACATATAAATTTGGACGCTTCATTTAATTAAAAGGAGGCTTAAAAGTCTTTAGAAGTATATTTGATCTTGTGTTTTTAAATACGATTATAAATTAAAATAAAATGCGAAAAATTATTTTTACGGTACTAGGTATATTACTTATTGTGGTATCTATATTCTTATCTAAAGTTATTGTAGATAGTAAAAAAACCTTTAAACCTAAAGCAGAGAAGGTGGTTAAGACTGTCTTTACCCAAGTAGTTGAGAATAGTACAGTGCCAATTGTTGTAACGGCAAACGGTAATTTAACAGCAAAACAAAGAGTTGAGCTTTATGCGGAAGTTCAAGGTGTTTTTAAAAAGGGCAGTAAATTATTTAAAGAAGGTCAAGCCTTTAGACAAGGTGAAACTGTAATTAATATTGATGCAAATGAATATGCTGCAAGCGTACAATCTGCAAAAAGTAATTTATTTAATCAGTTAACGGCAGTAATGCCAGATTTAAGATTGGACTATCCAGATATCTATGCTAAATGGCAGGCATATCTTACCAATTTTGATATGTCCAAAAGTACTCCGCCGCTTCCTGAATTAAATACGGAAAAAGAAAAATTCTTTATTTCTGGGCGTGGTATATTAACCAGTTATTACAATGTAAAAAATTTAGAACAACGACTTTCTAAATACCGTATTTCGGCTCCTTTTTCTGGTGTGCTTACCGAAGCCTTGGTTACTGAAGGTACATTAGTAAGAGCGGGGCAAAAATTGGGGGAATTTATTAATCCGGAAGTTTACGAACTAGAAGTAGCAATTAGTAAACGATATACTGATTTATTAAAAGTGGGTGAATCGGTGGAGCTCACGAATATAGATGATAATAGCAAGTACAAAGGAAAAGTAACACGCATAAATGGTAGTATAGACCAAGCTTCGCAAACTGTTAAGGCGTACATAGAAGTGGATAGTAAAAATTTACGAGAGGGTATGTACCTTGAAGCTAATTTAGATGCTAAGAAAGAAGAGAATGCTATAGAGGTTGATAGAGGGTTGCTTTTGGAAGGTAATAGAATATTTGTAGTAAAAGATTCTGTTTTAGATATCATAGAGGTGGAACCAGTTTATTTTTCTGATAAGAGCGTAGTTTTAAAAAACGTGCCTAATGGTTTAACTATTATGTCTAAACCGCTTAGCGGCGCCTATACTGGTATGGCTGTGAAAATATATTCTGAACAAACAGAAAAAACGAAAGGATAATGCGTAAACTGATAGAATACTTTATTCGGTATCATGTTGCCGTAAATGTAGTAGTAATTTCATTTGCTCTCTTTGGTATTGTAGGGGCAAAATCATTAAAGTCATCTTTCTTTCCTTTAACAGATTCTAAGAACATTTTAATAACTATAACCTATCCAGGGGCTTCTCCTCAAGAAGTTGAAGAAGGTATTGTCCTTAAAATAGAAGATAACTTAAAAGGTCTAGAAGGTGTTGACAGGGTAACTTCTACCTCAAGAGAAAATAGTGGTACTATTAATGTTGAAATAGAAAAGGGTGAAAACATTGATTTCATGCTTTTAGATGTTAAAAATGCGGTTGACAGAGTGCCAACTTTCCCAACGGGAATGGAGCCTTTAATTGTGGCTAAACTAGAGGCTGTTAGGCAAACAATTTCATTTGCAATAAGCGGAGACCATATTCCTTTAGCTACCTTAAAAAGTGTAGGACGGCAAATTGAAAATGATTTAAGAGCTATGGAAGGTATTTCTCAAATAGAAATATCAGGATTTCCGGCAGAAGAAATTGAAATAGCCGTTAACGAAAACAATCTTTTAGCTTATGGAATTTCATTTACTGAAGTTGCAAATTCAGTAAGTAATGCCAATATATTAGTTACAGGTGGTAATATTAAGACCAATGCTGAAGAGTATTTAATACGTGCCAATAACCGTTCTTATTATGGCGATGAATTAAATAATTTAGTAGTAAGGGCAGATGCATCAGGTACTGTAATTCGTTTAAAAGATGTGGCCGTGGTTAGGGATCGTTTCGCTGAATCTCCAAACGCAACTTACTTTGATGGTAATTTATCAGTAAGTACAACTATAACAAGTACCAATAATGAAGATTTAATATCCTCTGCTGAACAGGTGAAGGAGTATATTGAAGAGTTCAATCAAAAATATAATAACGTTCAGTTGGATATTGTTTCTGATCAGTCTACAACACTAGTACAACGAACAGCATTATTAACAGAGAATGCCATAATGGGGATGGTTTTGGTGTTAATTTTCCTTTCCTTATTTCTAAATACTAGATTGGCATTTTGGGTTGCTTTTGGTTTGCCTGTGGCATTTTTAGGAATGTTTGTATTTGCAGGTTTCTTTGATGTAACTATAAATGTATTATCTCTTTTTGGTATGATTATCGTTATAGGAATTTTAGTAGATGACGGTATTGTTATAGCTGAGAATATTTATCAGCATTACGAGAAAGGAAAATCTCCTGTGCAAGCTGCTGTAGATGGTACAATGGAAGTTTTACCTCCTATTATATCAGCCATTATAACAACCATTTTAGCATTTTCGATATTCTTATTTTTAGATAGTAGAATAGGTGAATTTTTTGGTGAAGTATCTGTAATTGTAATCTTAACGTTAGTTGTTTCGTTAGTAGAGGCTTTAATTATACTTCCTGCTCACTTAGCGCATTCCAAAGCATTGCAACCGCTAGATAACAAACCTAAAACCGGGTTCGCTAAAGCATTTGCAAAGCTTAGAGTTATAAATGAAGCTGGTGATAAAATGATGACGTGGATGCGTGATAAGATGTATACTCCTATTTTACGTTTCTCTATGAAGTATAAGGTGTTTACGTTTAGTCTTTTTGCAGGTGCTCTAATTCTAACTTTAGGTTCTGTAGGCGGTGGTATTATTAGAACAGCATTTTTCCCTAGAGTAGCTAGTGATAGGGTAGGTATAGAATTAGAAATGCCAAATGGAACCAATGAGAAAATTACAGATTCAATTATTTCTTTAATCGAGGAAAAGGCAGAAATTGTAAACCAAGAATTAACAGAAAAATATTTAAAAGGTACAGATAAGGTGCTTTTTGAGAATGTTATAAGGCGTCTAGGGCCTGGGTCTTCATCAGCTGAATTAAATATTAACTTGTTGCCAGGTGAAGAAAGACCAGATGAGATATCTGCAGATATGGTAACAAGCAGACTTGAAGAATTGGTAGGCCCAGTTATTGGGGTCGAGAGCCTAATTTATGGTTCTGGTGGTAACTTTGGTGGTTCGCCAGTTTCGGTTTCACTACTAGGTAATAACATAGAGGAACTTAAAGCAGCTAAGACAGAACTAAAGAATGTTTTACTGAAGAACTCTAGGTTAAAAGATATTTCAGATAATGACCCAGCAGGTATTAAAGAAATTAGACTAACGTTAAAAGAAAGTGCCTACTTATTAGGTTTAGATCTACGTACAGTAATGGCGCAAGTTAGATCCGGATTTTTTGGTGTGCAAGCACAACGTTTTCAGCGTTCACAAGATGAAATTAGAGTGTGGGTTCGTTATGAAAGAGATGAGCGTTCTTCTATAAATAATTTAGATGATATGCGTATTGTTACGCCTGCTGGAGAAAGAGTTCCGTTAAGTGAAATTGCAGATTACACCATTGAACGTGGTGATGTGGCTATTAATAGACTAGAAGGAAGGCGAGAAATACAAGTGTCTGCAGACATGAAAGATGTTAAGGATAGTCCTACAGAAATAATGACTGAAATAGAAAATGTCATTATGCCAGAGATACACTCTAAATACCCAACAGTTAGTGCTTCATACGAAGGGCAGAATAGGGAATTGGGTAAATTAACAGGGTCTTTAAAATTAGTAGGATTTACGGTATTGCTTTTAATCTATATTACTATTGCATTTACATTTAGAAGCTTTAGCCAGCCGTTAATGCTGTTATTATTAGTGCCATTTAGTTTTACGGCAGTTGCATGGGGACACTGGATTCACGATTTTCCAATTAACGTATTATCAATTTTAGGAATCATCGCTTTAATTGGTATTATGGTAAACGATGGTTTGGTACTTATTGGTAAGTTTAATTCTAACCTACGAGAGGGTATGACCTTTGACAACGCTATTTTCGAAGCAGGTAGGTCTAGGTTTAGAGCAATTTTTCTTACCTCAATTACAACTATTGCAGGTTTAGCACCACTTATGTTAGAAACGAGTAGACAAGCACAGTTTTTAATACCTATGGCTATTTCTATTGCTTACGGTATTGGAATAGCTACGGTACTTACATTGTTAATGTTGCCATTATTTTTGTCTTTTAGTAATAACCTAAAGTCTAAGAATAGAATGTTGGCTTCGGGGCATAAAATAACCAAAGAAGAGGTTGAAAGGGCTATTGTTGAAAGAAAGGAGTCTGCTCACTTAGAAGGTCAATTGGCACACTTTAATGAAAATGGGTTCCATGATGATCATACGGTAGTAGGTACAAACACGCATTAGAAATTTGAAGGTATAGTATAATGATTAGATTACGATTCATCCATTTATTGTTATTTTTTCCAGTATGCGGCATATTTGCGCAAGAGGCGACGCTTTCTAAAGAAGTTGCTGTAGTAAAAGTTTTGGAAAACAATTATGGCATAGAGATAGCAAAAAACCAAGTTGATATAGCTGAGAATAACGCAAGCATGCTTAATTCGGGGTATTTGCCGTCCCTAACAGGTACGGCCGGAGCAACGTATAATACCAATAATACTACAACAGAATTTCCAGGGCAAGTTGATGAAAATAATAACCCAAGGGCAGATATTGAAGTAAATGATGCGGAGAGTCAAAGGTACAGCGCTGCCTTAAATCTAAATTATACGCTTTTTGATGGTATGGGTAGGTTCTATAATTTTAAAAGGTTAAAAGAACAGTATAATTTAAGTACCCTTCAAGCAAGGGAGACTATAGAGAATACAATGCTACAAATGTTTAGTGTTTATTTTGAGATTGCACGTTTAACTGAAAATAAGAATGTTCAAAAACAAGCTTTAGAAATATCTACCGATAGAATTAAAAGGGCGGAATATTCTTTTGAATACGGTCAAAGCACCAAGTTAGATATATTAAATGCTCAGGTAGATGTTACCAATGATAGTATTAGTTTATTAAATACAGAACAGCAGTTAGCAAATGCTAAAAGAGATTTAAACGTTGTTTTAAATCAGAATTTAAATGAAGATTACGAAGTAGATACGACGGTTGTTTTTATTCCTAAACTTCAAATTGTTGAATACATGGATAATACCATAGCTAATAACGTAGCTATACTACAAACGGAGTCTAACCTAAATATTAATTCGTATGATATTAAGGTAAGCAAATCTGGTTATTTGCCAACAATTGGTTTAAATGGGTCTTATGGTTGGAATAGGAACCAAAATGCACCATCTGCATTTTTAACTGGAGCTGTTTTTCCAGGTACGAACGCAAATATATCGAGTATGTCTTTAGGTGCTAGTTTAACTTGGAATTTATTTGATGGTGGAGGTACAACAGTTCGGGTAAAGAATGCTAAAATTACATACGTTAATCAAGAATTGCTACGAAAGCAAGTAGAGTTAGAGGTAAATCGTGATATGCAAAATGCTATGGCTATTTATGAAAACCGTTTAAAGATTTATAGAATTCAAGAACAAAATGTAGTAACCAACCAGAATAATTTTGAACGTTCTAAAGAGCAATTTCAATTAGGAAGTATAACTTCTATAGAATTTAGACAGGCACAAATAAATTTATTGAATGCGCAGACAAATAAGAATCTAGCCAAATACGATGCCAAATTGGCTGAACTTCAATTGCTACAGCTTACAGGGCAATTATTAAATATTGAACTGTAATTGATACTAAATTAGGGACAACATGTATAGTAATAGAACAAATACTGAGCTAATAGAGATTTTAAGTCAGGAATCTCTTCTAACTTTTGAATCTCAATTAAATTTAAAAGAAGAAATTCAAAAACGGGATATTTCTGTAGATCTTGCTCCATTAGAAACGTCCATTTCTAATAAACTATCTCAGATTAAAAATTTAGAGCACTTAAAAGATTTCGGTTTTCAGGCAGAGAATACTCAAGACGGTATTGTAGTAACTAGAACTAAAAAAGCCAAGTTTACAGATGTAATAGCCATGGTATTAGGGATAATTGTGTTTTTAATTGGCGTATATGGTTGTGTAAACTTAGTTATGACTTTTATTAATGGCGAAGAATTAGATGTTTTTACCTTAGCTTATAAATTTGCTATTGCAGGTATGGTATTCATTGGAATTGGGTTTTTTAGTGGATTAAAACGATTGTTCGATTATACAGGTTTTGAGCTTTCTAGTAAGCAGGGAATAATTACCTTAAAAAAACGATTCGATGTTAACTTAGAAGAAATTGTAGCCAAAGCATCTGATGTTTTTATAGACTCCCATGATGATGTTCTTTTTTTAAGGCTTGGCGATCAAACTATTTTTACATCAAATGCTGATAATTTAGTGCAGACGCTAACACTTAAAGAATTGGCCAAGAAACTGAAAAATGTATAAAATAGATGCATGAGCATTTTTTTCAATGTCCGTACTGTTGGGAAGAAGTTTCAATGCTTCTAGATCCATCAATTTCTCAACAAACGTATGTGGAAGATTGCGAAGTGTGTTGTAACCCTATAGAGCTAACCCCTCATTTTATAGAAAACGAGTTAGTGTCTTTTGATGCTCAAAGTATAGAACAGTAATTAGTTTTTAAACTCTATTTTACCCCCAAAGGTTTTGTCTTTGTCAATACTATTTGGATTGCCATAAATTTCAATTGTACCGCCGGCCTTTACTTTTGCAATGACCTTTTCACTAGCATAAACTTCGGCAATGCCACCTCCTAATACAATTACAGAAGTGTTTTTGGATTTTAAACCTTTGTTATAGAGTTTCCCGCCAGTATTAATATTGGCGTCTTGGTGTATGGCTGTTCCAGAGAGTTTTATTTCGCTGCCACTGGTGCTTTTAGTGTTTAAGGAATCTACATCTATATTTAAAGTGATTACGGCCGCTTCTTGAGATCTTATATTCAAAGTAGAGCCTTTAATTATTCCACTGGAGACAATTCTTGCATTTTCGTTGGCATCTATAACTTTTAAAGACCCTGTGTAATGTAATTTGGCGCTAACAGTATCACCACCCAAAAACTTTTTAGTCACCATTTTTACTTTTAAAATGCCATCGTTTTCTGTAATGCTAATATCTTCTTTATTATCAGCGTTTACCACTAGTTTATTATCATCTGCCTTAATTAGCGTTACGGTAATCCGGTCATATACTTTTAGTTCTGTGAATTCTTGCAGCGAAATTGTTGTTGTGTTTTGAGAAAAACATACCAGTGTTGCACAAATAAAAAGGGTAATAGTTAATAGTGTTTTCATCTAATGTTAGGTATTTGGAACAGTAAAGTTACATCACAAATTGGTTTATTCAATAATTCTACTTTTTTGAACGTTAAAGCACCATCAAGAACTCCATGTTGCAGTAAAAAACGATTAAAAAGTTAAAAATGATAAGGTTATCGATTAGGTTTTTCAGTTTTACTATCTTAATCAAGTAATAGTCTTCATTTTAATACATGAAAAAGAATTATCTAATAATAGCCCTTGTTATTGCTATAGGCATAGTAGGGTATGCGGGTGTTGAGTATTTTCCTGAAACAGAGAATAAAGTTGTTTTTGAAAATTTAGATTCCATACCTACAAGACGAGAACTACGTGGAAGTTTTTTTGAAAGGAAAAAAATCTTGGTAGTTTATGCCGCTAAGGATAGTACATTAAATAAAAAGTACCAGAATATACTCGAAGGACTTTCATCATTAGAACCTACAAAATCTTGGCGTAGTGCTAAAATTCTTTATAAGCACGTTACCGATGTTACGGAAGAAGATTTAAGCAACCATGTTATTTTTTTATTAGGAGCCATTCAGGATAACGATATTATGAGTAGGTTCATTGATAACACACCATTTAAGGTTACAAGCAAACAGATAATAATTGGGTCTAATACAATAGAGAATAAGAAGGCAGTGTTATCAATGAGTTTTTACCCAAATCCGTTAGCGTCTAAAATTCCCTTTAGTTTTATGACTGGTTCAGATGCCCAGCAAGTGTTTAATTTTTTTGCCAAAATGGTAGAAGAAAAGGAAAGGTCTTTTTATTGGCAGAACCTTAACTATGAGCTTTATAATGACAATATTCGTGTGGTCATGGGCGATTTTAATGAGCAATGGAATATAGATAACAGTACTTTTTTCGATTTCACTAATGGAAATCAAGTAGTATTAAATGCAGAAAAGTATCAGTTTATAAATCATAAAAATGCATTACAACCGTCAGAAGTAAAAAGTCTTGAAGCACAAATAAAAAGAAATACTTCTAAAGTATTTGCTTTTTTGGGTAATGATGATTTTCCAAAAATTACTTATAATTTTTATAGTAATACAGAAGAAAAGGGTTTAATGACAGGTAATACTGCGCAGGCTCATTTCGATACAATAAATAATTCAGTACATATTATAGCCAATAAAATTTATAAGAATAATAATATTGGTAAGGACAATGAATTGCTGCTTCGAAATATGTTGGGCATTTCGAAAAAGAATATTCTTACCAACGGCCTGCCTATTTATTTTACCGATACATGGCAAATGAAAGGGTATAAATATTGGTCTGCTAGGTTGGTAGAATCAGATAATATATTGTCTGTAGCAGAGCTATTGGATAATTCATTCTTAGAAATGGAATCTTCCTTAATTCGGGATTGCTTAGCTGGTGCGTTTGTAGATTTTTTAATGCAGACTTGGGGAAAAGAAATTTTTTTGTATCACTATAAAGATGGGGAGCTTACCAACCAACAAGTACAAAAGTTAGAAATACAGTGGAAAGTTTATTTAGAAAACTTATTAGAAAAATATCCTAAAGAAAAAATAGTAAAGAAAGAGCTGCCTTATTTAAAAGGGTTCAATTTTGCCCATGAAGGGTATAGTATTTATAATGGTTACGGTTCTAAAAAAGCGACTGAATCTTTATTAAAGCAAAAATCTATGGGAAGCAATGCAATGGCTATTGTACCTTATACTGGCATAAATGATATAAATACACCTACACCCTTACATTTTAGTAATAGTGCGGGTAGTGAAAATGATGAGGCAGTGGTACATGCCTTATCAACGGCACATGATATAGGAATGTATACAATGCTTAAGCCTCAAATTTATGTAGGTGGTAGTTGGCCAGGGGGTATTGAAATGCCTACTGACGAAGAATGGAATATGTTTCATGACCATTACTATCGGTGGATACGCCATTATGCATTTTTGGCTGAAATACATAATATGGATGCTCTTTGTATAGGTGTAGAATTTACCAAGGCAACCCTGTTGCAGCCAAATGCTTGGCGAAGCATGATAAAGAAAACAAGAGGATTGTTTAATGGTCATTTAACCTATGCAGCCAATTGGGGTGAAGAATTTGAGCAAATAGAATTTTGGGATGATTTAGATTATATAGGCCTCAATTGTTACTACCCATTAAGTAAGGCAGATAACCCTACTGATCAAGAAATGAGTGAAAATTTTTCTATGGTTAAACAAAAGATTAAAAAAGTATACGAGCGTTTTGACAAACCTATTGTATTTACTGAAATAGGTTTTCGTAGTATAGACGCGCCATGGAAAAACCCGCATGCAGAGGCAGATGAGAGTATAAATGAAGAAATGCAAGCTCGCTGTTATGAAATTATCTTTAAAGGAATTGAAAACGAGCCTTGGTGTAAAGGAATTTTATGGTGGAAATTTCCTAGTTTTCTTGAGTACCGTGGTGACCAAAACAATGCTTTTACGCCCAATAATAAATTGGCCGAGGAAACTGTTCGTAAGTGGTTTGCAAAGTAATTTGCTTTGTGTGTTACTTTCTCTTAGGGAATACCAAACTATCGGCAGGGTAGGTTTGTTTAAGGTAATTCATTTGCTCATTTGCCCAAGCAATAATTTTTTGCCGTTGAATATCGGTCAAGTTTGCTTCTGGATGAAGTCCAAAATAAGTATAAGACGGTAAGGGCATTTCTTTTTCCTCTACCATTTCTATAGTTTCTTCTAATTTATGATTTTGTACAAAGAGGGGCAATTTTGTAAAGTCAGAAAAATTCAAGTGCTTTTTGCCATCCGTAACATGTTCTGCTAAAAACCAAGCAGCGGGCTGTACATTAGAATACCATGGGTACTCGGTTTTATTACTATGACAATCATAACAAGATACCTGTAATATATTTTGGACATCATTAGGTATGCTATATTTTGTGGTAATGGCGAAGGTATCATCTCCAGAACTATTCTTTTCTGGTCGTATAAATTGAATAATAAGTAAAAGAACTACAAGGGCAATACCTATCTTTTTCCACATGATGATGTAAATTTTAGATTTCTAATTGTTCTATTAAAATTAAACAATTTTTAAATACATACCCTTCATTTTCAATCCATTAAAATTTCAGAATAGGCTTAGGTTGCTTTAGATGCCAAATTCGACGGTTGGGTAAGTAAAAATATAGACTAGCTGTCTTCCTCAATATCTTTGGAGTATAGAAAACAATTCTAAAAAACATTAAAATATAAAATCATGAAAAACATTAAAATTTTAGCAGCAGTAGTAATCTTAGCCGTTACTTTTATTTCTTTTAAAGGAGTACAACATCATAAAGAAGCTGAGAAGGCTGAAATTACTGAAATCTTTGAGGATTGTATTATTGATTTTGAAGCACAATTAAAGGCATCTTTAACAATGGATGAGTTAAACCCAAAAGATATTGAAGTTATAAATGTAGAAGAAGAAGTGAATTTAGGTTTCGACACCTTTGAGTATTTACCATTAGACTTTAATGCATATGCAGGTGTCAATTTATCTGATCAAGATTTTGAAATTTTTGAAAATCAAGAAGAAGTAGATTTAGGTTTTGATACGGCAGCATATTTGCCTGCTAATTTCAATGCTTATGCCCTTTAAAAGTTAGCATAGTTTAAATTTTGGGTGGTCTTCATTTCGGTGAAGGCCACCTTGTGTTGTAGAGAAAAGAAAAAGTATATTTAGGTGTAATTAAAGAACACTATTATAGAATAGATAAATGGCCATTACAAAAGTAAAACAAGGGGAAGTAATAAAAACAGCGCTGTTAATAGGTATACTGGTATCGCTACCAAAATCTATTTATTTGTACAATGGCATTGTAGATGGTAATCTAGATTTTTCATTTACTTGGGTTGTTGATTTTCTGTATCGGTATTTTTTCTTCTTTTGTTTCTCATGGGCCGTTATTCAATTAAATGCCAATACCGATTATGAGGGGTATAAATGGCCATCTATATTAAAATGGATAGTTATAATTCTTTTTAATATTGCTGTGTTGTTCGTTGTAATAAAAGTTATTAAAGCTTGTTATCCTTTGATAAATGGTAGGGAATTAGGGCAGCATGAAGAGGGGTGGGTAGATTTTACATTTATAAATCTATCTATTGTATTGTTTTTTATTGCGCGGTTATTAAGGGTAAGTACAGTTAAGCAAGATAGTAGAATAGAAAATGAACAGTTAAAACAGCAAAACTTAGAAAATGAGCTTGCTGCACTTAAAAATCAAATTGACCCTCATTTTTTGTTCAATTCATTAAACTCATTGACATCGTTAATACGAGAAAATGAAAAGGCCACACAGTTTGTTAAAAAGCTATCGTACATGTATAGGTATATATTACAAAGTGGTGATACTAATTTAGTTCAAGTAAAAGAAGAATTAAAATTTTTAGATAGCTACGTGTATTTAATGGAAACTCGCTATAGAGATCGTTTAGATATAGAAGTGAATATAGATACCCGTTTAATGGAGCATTCGCTGCCACCATTGGCTTTGCAGTTATTGGTTGAAAATTCGGTGAAGCATAACGAAATATCTTCTACCAATCCATTAACTGTTAAAGTATATGCTAAAGGACATTCCATTTTTGTAGAAAACCCTATTCGCAGTCGAAGCACTTTGGCAGAAGGCACTGGTACCGGATTAATGAATCTAAAAAAACGCTATGCACTATTATTGAATAAAGATTTACAGATTAGTACAGACAATGATATTTTTAAAGTAGAACTACCGTTAAATGTAATGGCATGAATGTAATTATTGTAGAAGACGAACTTGCAGCTAGTGATAACCTTGCCTATTTACTAACGAAAATAAATAAGAATATAGAGGTCATTGCTATTTTAGATACAGTAAAAGCAGCGGTGCAGTATTTTTCTAAGCCACATAGTGGTGTTTTGGTATTTATGGATATCCATTTAGCAGACGGGATCTCATTCGAGATTTTTGACCAGGTAGAAATTAAGATTCCTATTATATTTACTACCGCCTATGACCAATATGCATTAAAAGCATTTAAGGTAAATAGCATAGATTATTTGCTAAAACCTATTGATGAAGAAGAATTGTCAGTTGCATTAGACCGTTACGATGTTCAAAACCATCAGAAGGGTATTGATGAGGTACAAATGCAAAATCTATTACAGTTAATACAATCTAAACCAACCAATTTTAAGCAAACTTTCTTAGTAGGTCTGGGAGATCAGTTATTGCCAATTAAAACAAATGATATCTCATATTTCTTTATTGATACTGGAGTGGTAAAAGCGGTGAGCAGTCAAAACAAATCGTACTCTTTAGACGTAAAATTAGAGGAGATAGAAGAAGCCATAGACCCATCTGTTTTTTACAGGGCAAACAGGCAGTTTATTGTGCGCAGGGAAGCTATTACCGCTATTAAATTCCACTTTAATGGTAAGTTGATAGTGGAGGTGCAACCACCCTGTAACGAGCGTATTGTAGTTAGTAAGGCAAAAGCATCTGAGTTTAAAAATTGGATGGGGACTTAAAATTACCCTATTTTTTAGATTTTTTATTTCTGAAGATTTTTGAAATTGTTTGCCCAATTTCATCCATTTTATCAAAAGGCTCCAATAGTGTGGGGTTAGATAGGTTTATAGGCGAGCTATCTTTTACTCCTGCTTGCATTGGGTAAATTAGTAGGTAACTTTTTTTATTAAAATGGATATTTAGGTAGGTCGGAATCTTGCTCATGTTGTAATCATACGAAGGCATGTCTTTTCTGCTTAAAACAATAACAAGGTTATCGTCATTTAAAATTTCATTTTTAAGTATTAAAAAATCATCCCATTTGCTAAAATGATGGTATTCATATTCCACCGGATTTTTCAACTGCAATTCGTCAATAGCAATTTTTGTTTCTTTTGATGCAAAAAACACTAGTTGGGCATTTGAATTTGTGGCAATATTCCACATTTTTTTCAACCAGAGCGAAAATCCTATTTCTTTTTCGGCATATTTAGGTACTATAATAACGTGTCTTTTTAGAGTGTTAAAAGGCTGTGCGGCTTTGTAAATTAGGGTAGTGGGGTTACATCTAGACAAAATTCCTTCAGTTAAGTTACCCAAAAAAGAGTCAGAAAGATTTCTTTTTATATGCAGCCCTAGAATAAGGTCTGTTATTTTATGTTCTTTGGTGACATTCGTAATGCCATTAACAATATTAATATCATATCGAAGTAGCTGGTGCAGTTTGTTATCTGTGGCTGAAGCAGTCGCAGCAGCATGTTCAAGTATTTTTCTTGCATGTTTCTCCGTAGCGCTTCCTGCTTCATAATCATCAACAATACTAAGAGCAAAAAGGCCCTCTTTATTCTTTTTCGATTTCGCTGTAATGCCTAAATTTAAAAGGTCATCGATAGTATCGCTATTATTAATTGGGATTAATATTTTTTCTAGGTAGTCTTCGTCGAAAGTTGCAATGTCTGAATTTACAAGCAATGCTATATTTTTGGCGCCTTTCTGGGCAACGAAAGAGGCAACCGTACAGGTAAAGAGGATCATTAAAATGGTTCCGTTGAGAATACTCTCATTTAGTAAACGAATAGGTTCACCGTTTGCTGTTTCGCCAACTATTAAATTATAGCCAATTAAAACTGCTGCCAAGGTAGCAGCAGCTTGGGCATTACTTAAGCCAAAAATTAATCGACGCTCATCTGCAGAAAATTTAAAGGTTTTTTGGGTAAGCCATGCCGCTAAAAATTTTGCGGAGGTAGCTATAATAATCATAATAGTGGCCACTTTAATAGTTTCCCAATCTTTAAAGAAAGCTCTATAATCTACTAGCATACCTACCCCAATTAAAAAGAATGGAATAAAAATAGCATTGCCCACAAATTCAATTCTATTCATTAATGGAGAGGTGTGTGGTATAAGTCTGTTAAGTGCCAAACCTGTTAAAAACGCACCTATTATGGCTTCAATACCTGCAATTTCAGCTAAAAATGCACCAAGAAAAACCATCATAAGTACAAAAATGTAATGGGAGATATTGTCGTTGAATCTTTTAAAAAACCATCTACCAATTATGGGGAAAACCAAAATTACGGTTGCTCCAAAAATAAGAATGGATATCCATAATTTCACCCAGAAAGCTAGGTTTACCTCACCTGTATTCATACCAACAATAACGGCAAGTACCAAAAGTGCCAAGGTATCTGTAATTAAAGTTCCACCTACAGTAATATTTACCGCCTTGTTTTTTGCAACCCCTAATTTGCTAATAAGTGGGTACGCAATTAAAGTATGCGATGCAAACATACTTGCCAAAAGCACAGATGTTGTCATAGAAAACTTTAAAAGATACAGACCTGATAATATTCCTAATGTCATTGGAATAATAAAAGTGTAGAGACCAAAAACAATACTTTTTTTGCTATTCTTTTTAAAATCCGCCAAATCAATCTCTAGTCCGGCAAGGAACATAATGTAAAGTAGTCCTGCAGTACCCGAAAGAATAATTCCGCTATCGCGTTCCATTAAATTAAATCCGTTTGGCCCTACTACTGCACCAGCCATAATTAACCCTAGCAATGCTGGTATTTTTATTTTATTTAATATAATGGGCGTAAAGAGGATTATGATTAGAATCAATAGAAATTTCAATACCGGATTGGTAATAGGTAGGGTGGTTTCAATGATGTTCAATGAAATCATAGCATGCTCATTTTATAACGCTCCAGTAAAATGCTTTTGGTGCGCCTTTAACAGTAAATTGATAATTATATATACGGTTTTGAAGGAGATAAAGATTTCAGAACCAGTATGTAAACCTAGTCATTAAGTGTGAATATTTCTAGGAAAAAATGTTTTGTAAAATGAAGAATTTATGTATTTATGGTTAAGTTTTTGGTGTATAATCAACACATGTTTAAGGAATAGTACTGATTTCGTTTAGCTTCCATAGCCCATCAATTGTTTTTGTAAATGAAAAGCTATGCTGAGCACCTTCAAATTTGGCAGTTGGCGGCGTTGTAGTCACTAAAATATGAACCGTTTTAACCTCGTTTTCATTATCCTCCAAAAAAGAAATATCAATATCCCGTAAAATTTTTACAAACTGCGGATTGAATAAGATGTCAAAATCGTTCTTTATAAATTGGTCTATGGGTATGTTAATAAGGTCATCATAGATCTTATCATACCAAAGGGAATCTGTATCTCTTAGAAGATTCATTTTTTGTACTTCAGATGGTGTATTCTCTAAACAATCATAACAGCGTATGGTTTCGTTAGATGCTTTCTTAAAAGCGACTTTATCATTTTTTTCTAAGGTGTTTAGAAAATGAGACCACAAATTAGATACTTCATTATCTGGTAATTTTTTCTCTTGCTTGCATGAAGAAGTAGAAATACCAAGTAGTAATACGAATATTGATAAACCTATTTTCATAGTATTATTCTGAAGAATCTTCTATTGGTATGTTACGGTAATGTTTAGGAATGATTTCTACTGTAAGTTGATTGTTCTCAATAGAGATAACTCTGAATTTGAGCTTGTCATACTTTTCTGGTGATCCCCATCTGGCATATTCATCAGGGTCAAGTTTTTTAAACTCTTTCAACCATTCATGACCAGCATATAAAATTGCTATTCTTGTGTTTTCGTCATACTCCCAAGTGCCTTTTTCTGTAAATGTAGTAAAGCATGCATGATGACTAGTACTTTCATGCTCACTCTCATTAAATGCAAGGAGAGAAATTTTAGACCCAAATTTTACATCTTTATTGGCTACTTCTTCGCAAGATTTATATACCACAATGTTGTTTAAAGGCCTTATTTTCTTTTCCAGTTCCCAACATCCATACAAATCAAATTCAGAAATTGATGATACTTGGGCATTGCTAATTAGTACCGAAATAATAAAGATTACACTAAGAAATATAGATTTCTTCATAGTTGTTTAAGTATCAAAAATTACACCATAAATAAATGTGTTGTAGCCGTAAGTGAAATTTATTTATTTTAATTTTTTATCAAAACACATAATAATTCGAATAAAAGAGCAACTTATGGATGAGTAGGACTATAAAATTGTTCAAAATTCGCAAATACATATTAAACCATATTCCATGAAATTTTTAAAATATTTTATACTTGTGGTAGGCATTGTGGGCTTAGTGGCAACCCTATTAAATGTGTTGTATTTTAAAGATACGTTAAGTAGTAATTTTGGGAGCTTTATGAGCTGCTTATGTCTAATAGTTTTCTCATTCCAACTTGAAAAAATGGTAACATGGCTGAATTCAAAAATAAAAAGTGCTTAGGGCTACTAGCAATTCGCCAAGCATATCAAGCAACATACAAAGCTAAATTTGTGTATAGCCCAAAGAGCAGCAAAAAAATCACTAACCACTAGTCAACTAATTCACTAGTCAACTAATTCACTAACAAACTATTCATCAATACTCGAATCTGGTAACTCCAAAATAGTTGATGTGGACAGTGCATTCCCCGCAATACCTTTAATAGAGCCAAAAAGCACATTTATATTCTCTTGAACACCCCAAATTTGTTTTTCGCGGACTGCAAAATTCTTGAATGCAGCTTTTTTCTCGTAGTTTAATTGTTGAATCATAGAATCGTAATTTTCTATAATTCTATTAATATTCTGTACAAACTCGTTACTAGTTAAGTAAGAGTATAGCAGTTCCATTTTATCGCCTTTGTTCTCGTCATGTGATTTTATGGAATGTGTTTTTAGCAATAACTCACGTAAAACTAAAGAGACGCTTTTTACCTCATTGAATCCGCAAATCCAAACTCCATTTTTTTCACCGAACCGTTCCATATCTGGCGGAAAAGTTTCCGTTACAATCACAGCAATATCTGCTTTGCAATTAATTTGGTCTTGCTTTAATTTATTTATCCAGTCGTTACTGAAGTTTTTGGTACGCTTACTCTCATAGACAATAGAACCACAGGTTTGTTGTAATGAGTTTATAACCGTTTGTATGCAATCTGCACCACGTACTCCTTTACCTACTTCATCAATATCATCAAAAGGATACGTACTTCTTAAAAGTTCTTCAAGGGCCAATTCTTGCACTTCGCCTTGCATTTGCATAGAACCTTGCTCAGCCTTACGTTTCATTTCATCAATAAGCTTTTTTTGGTCGTCTAGCTGCTTTTGGTATTCTTTCTCTTTCATCGCCATAGACTCGCGCTCTTTGGCTTTGGCTTTTTCTTCAATTTCGGTCTGCTTCTCTAGCAATTCTTTCTGCACGTTCAGCTTTAGATCCTCGGCTTTTTCTTTAAGCTCGTTCTCCCGTTTAAGCAAATCAATTTCTTGTGAGCGTAAAGCGCGGTTTTCTTCCTTTTTCTTTTCGTTTTCTTGTTGCAGCGCCTTTAGTTGTTGCTCAAAAGTCTCGTTCGTTTGCTTTTGTATTTTTTCAGATTCTTTGGCAAGGCGTTGGGCAAGCTTTTCTTTAAAAAGCTCATTTTCTTTCTCCTTTTTCTTCTCAAATTCCTCAACCTCTAGTGCCAGCTTATCGCGCTCCTTGTTGAATATTTCTGCCTGTTCTGCTACTTTACGTTCGTATTCAGCTTTAAAATGTGCTTGCATTTTACCGGATAGCGCTTCTTCTACATCAAATTCATGAGCGCAATTCGGACATTTTATTTTATCTACCATCTTTTATACATACCAAATTCAACTATAAAAATACAGAACCCTAACCAAGCCCACAACGTTTAACCGCTATCAAATGAAATGAAAATGCATACAAGCAGTAATTTTTTCATTTCCTGACAAATGTCATATGTAGAAAAGAGGCTACGCTATACTTTTGATGAACTAAAAATCACCGACCTATGATTTCAAATGTGATACCACTAGTTAATTGGAGCTACGGCGTAATTTTAATAGCTATTTTTGGGGCAGTATGTCTTGGGCTGGTACTTGTCGTATACAGCTTAATGAAAAACGATAAGAAAAAGCAAGAGTAGTGTGTGTAACGCTGCTTATTGATACAATACATACCGTGGTGGCACCAAACCGTTTAATCGCATGGATACCAACATTTGTGCCCTATGGTGGGTAATGTGGTCTGCTAGCAACATACATATTTGGCGTTTACTTCTATGTAGTCCAAAATAGTCCAATTCATCATTTAATTGTGCAAGTTCAAAATCTTGTAAAAGTGAAATGGCCTCGTTAAACGTTTGGTCTATACGTGCCATCATTTCTGCCTTTGTTTTATTGGCTGGTTTAAAAATGGTGTCTGTTTGGTAAACTCGAGCTTCTCTGCCACCCATGAGCGACTGGCTATGCCAATCTAAGGCAAAACCAATATGCATTAAGTTCTCTGAAAAACTCAACGACTCTTCTGTTGGTTTATAATCATACTTTTCTTCTGGCATCATTTCAGCCACTAGTAGTAGGTATTTACGAGAGTTTTCTAGACGTTCAATGGAGTCTTCAAGGAAGTTGTCTTGTTGGGCTAAAAGTGTAAATGAAGTAAATAGGAGGAAGGTGATAAGTGTGATTGTTTTTTTCATGATGGTTTTTGATAATGATGAGCAACTAATTTACTCAATTTGCTGGTGACTACCCCCATTTTTCAAAATCACTTGATATGTGTGCGTAATGAGTGCTATCTAGAAATTTGCCTCCGCATATTTTTATAGTATTAGCAATATTTACCAGCCTTTGGGCAGTGGGTCTAGTAATTGCACAATGGGTGATGGTAATTGGTCTCCCGGCAACTTATGCAGAATAGTGGCAAATTCACGCTCCTGAAATCCAAGGGCTGCATTCCAATATAACTCGTTTGCTCTTCCGGTACGCAGCGGTCTAATTTGACTGCCAGGCCATTCTTCTTCACCAAGAATAAAAGGGGTAATGTAATCAATGGCAAGTCGTATACTTCGGCCTTCGGTACTGCGATATGCAAAAAGGTCAAAATTAAGATGACGACCAAGGCGGGCAACACCCACGAGGGCACGTGCACCGTAAATACTATAGCTTAATGCATTTGTACGAATAAGTTCTTGTGGTTGGCGGCCATCTATGAAAACCTGCCCAAAAATACGTGCGGGCATGCGCTCTAGATGAGCACGTGCAATCTCAGGCTTTTCACCGTAGAGCGAAAAGAGAATAAGATGCTGATTATACCAAGCACCATGGTTATTAGGTTGCATAGCTTCTTCGATACCTTCGGGACTTTCCACCATCCAGGTAGCGAGTTCGCCGAACCACCTACGCAGTGCGGTCTTGTCTTTATTTGTCCAGCCAGAAAAGTCATCTAGCAGAATAGCGCAATCAACCACCCAATCCATTCGGTTAGATTCTAGTATGCCACCACTACTGTTATAGTCATGACCACGGCGTTTTTGACCATAGCGAAAATTGGGGTTCATTCTAGTTTCGGGATCTAAATACCAAGCACGAATTTGCTGCACGGCACGTTCCGCATACTTTTCCTCGCCAGTAAAATACCAAGCAGGAACAAGTGATGTTACCGCTTTGTTCATGGCCTCAAGCCTAGAGACATCAGAAGTGCTGCGGTCTGGATTAGTAACTCCGTCACGCCAAATATAAGGTCCATTAGGGTTTTCAGGATCTGGCCACCAATATGGACTGTAGCTAAAGTAATCGTGAGCGTCGCCACTTGGTGGCAAAGCACCTTCTGCTACAACATTAACAATGGGTTGCTCAAGTGCAGCATCTGCTTCTTCTACGATTTTTTTCAAAGCAGCTACCAATTCAGTATTACCCGCAGCAAGTTCTTTTTTTATTCGAGAAAGTTGATCTCCTTGACCAAGTAATAAAGAGGGTGTGTTTTCTGTTTCGCTGTTTTGGCCGAAAGTGAATGTTGAACATAGAATGCATACAAATGAAAGAGTTAGGTAATGCAACCGTTGCTTTAGCAGAGTATTCATAATGTAATTTTTATGGCAAGTTTGAAATGAAAACTTAACTTTATTAGGGTTGACTATTCAAATAATCAATTGATTAACAGCTGTTAATTCAATAGCCTGACTGATTGAAAATAGTCATAATCTTTTTTATATAGCTACATATAGCGTCGAAATTATGGAGCGCGTCTGTTTCAATTAATAGCTTATACGGAAAGATTTAATTTTTTTTGCTACACCCATTAACCCTTTCATCTTGTGTCAATGTCCAAATATTTATGGCTTTATGTTTTAGTCTATTTTCGGCAGTAGGTGTCAATAATTCTACCTCAACCATACTTTCGGTTGCGAATTTGTATTTAGCGGATTCTATTAAATACCCATTTACATAAACACTATTCTTCGCATTTAAACCAAAAAAAGTATTTAGCTCAGCTTGAGTTTTAGATAATATTTTTTTCTTTAAAGTCACTAAAGCAATACCGTTTTCACTCAGATTGTAAAAGTCATGTGTTGCTCGTGTAGGTTTCCCTTTTAGCACACGTACCTCGGTAATATTTTCCTTTGAAGTTATAATATGATTATTGGCAATAATAGTATCATCAACCAATAGCATTGGGCAGTTGATTTTTATTGCTTGTGTTAGTTTAATGAAGCTATCTTGGGAATAGCTGTTGAGGTGGAGGAGTATGAAAAGTAGTGTGGTGAGGGTGGTTTTCATGCGGATAGATTAAGTCATTATTTACTCATTTTTCTTTGAACTACGCACAATTTTATAAATTAAAAAAATGGGAATTAACATGGGAATCATACCCAAAGCATTTTTACTATAAATGGAAGCCACGGTTCCAATAACAAATATGGCAGCGAGAAAACCAATCAATGCTGCATTGAGTATTTTACTTTTTTTCAATTTCTTTTCTTTAATTTTTAGATTATCGTTAGTTAAATTTATATATAGTGTTATTACTAGTTTTGCTTTAATATAGGTTAACACTTTTTTGAGCATAATTAATGGCAGAATGATTCTCGAAAATTTTACCAACTACCAACTCCTCAAATATTTCAAGAAGCTTTCTTATTAATGGAATTATTATTTCATAATCTTCTGAATTTGAAATTGTCATATGGTACTCACTTTCTTTATTATGCACTATACAGCAACGTAAACCATAAATTAATTCAGATACTTTCTGAATGTTACTAGCGTCAAAACCATTAACGATATTTTTATCCTTTAGAAAATTTATTACAATAGGAGTGGATAATGGAGCTAAATCAGGTTGTATTTTAGGAGTAAGGTCAGTATTAAAAATCTCCTTAAAATTCTTTTTAAAGGAGTCTTTTTCTCCTTTTTTCATATTCTCAGCGGATGTAATAAATTCTCGTACAAATAACTTACTCCCCCCAACTCTATTAACTAGATTAACTAAATAAACGCGATACACCAAGTATTCCAATGTATGATACAGTCTTAGGAATCTGTTTAATATGTCGGGTGCCTGATTTAATTCATTCAGTACGTCATATATATCAAAGTATTGCTCATAATTCTTTGTGTTATCATAAACTAGTGCTGAATTTAAAGTTGTTGGATTGTAAGTCAGATTTTCAGGAAGAACAATAGACTTTGATTCATTTAAATATGATAAATAGATATATGAATAATGAATGTCTTCATTAAAAATATTCGGAGTTTTATTAATAACAATTCCCTTATTTGAGTCTAAATACTTGATGAAATCAAAAAACTGATTAATTGTTTCTAAATCGATATTGGAATAATTTCTTTCTAAAAATACTTCGATTTGCTTCCAGATTAATCCATTAGATTCAGTAGACAAATCAATCAAATTTCCATTATCAAATAGCACTTTAGTGGAAGCGAATCCAAATTCATTATTAGAAAAAGCAAACCGTCTATTTTTATTTTTGAATTTCGATTGAGAAAAGTCAATTATGTGAACATTTCCTACATTCGAATATGGAATCGAAAGAAAATTATCTGTGTTATTATCTCTTAACTTATTCAAGGAATTAATAAATATATCAAATGGGCTTGGAGGATTTAAACCTAAAAGTGTATTTATTCCTTCTTCTAAATTTTCATCTGTTTCTATGTAATCAATTATGTCTTGGTCATTAAACCCTAAATAAGAATTAAGAGATAGAATGATTTTTGAGAAAAGTTCTTTTCCGTTCATATCTATTTCTTTTCTTTTACTTTATTAAAAATGTCACTCCAACTTTGGTTCTTTTCTTCTATTAATTGAATTGTATATTCCATTACAACCTTTCTAATAAAAGAGCCAATATTAACTGACCTACTTGAAAGAACATTGTATTGGTCCGTGAAGTGAGATAATTTATAGCTTTGGCTTTTTATATTTTTTTCCAATTTTTCGAACTCAACGTTGGCTTTATTCTTTAAGTCATCAGAAGATTGAATTTGCTCAAAGTTCAACCTTGAACCGATTGCTGCAAAAACACCACTTAAAGTCGTATCCTTTGAGAACCATTCTTTTCCGCCTTCTTCTGAGCTTATTTCTTTATCTAAAGCCACTAGTTTGGTTAAAAAATAAAGCATGAAATCAGTATTGAAAACAAGATCAATAGTTTGTTCGCTTGTTTCTTTTTCATCAGAAAATTCGTGTTCGATTAGTTTTTCGGTAGAAATCCTCAAAGGCTTACCCTCAACAAATGATTGAAGCGATACAATTACTGAAGAGAACATAAATTGACCAAGCTCTCTATTACCCCTTTTAATATCATTTGCTTCTGAATCTTTTTCTCTGTAAAGTTTGATTTCAATACCCGATGCTCTAATTGTTTCAAAGAAGTGCAAAAAAAGTAATTCAAACTGATGTGTTTTAGAGACGGATTTTTGTCCAGCGTTCAAAACTAACATTTTCTGAGTAACCTCTTTTTCACTTAATCCAGTCCATATAGTTAGATATATTTCATAATTGGATAATACTTTTTTTATATTTTTAATTTCATTAGATTCAATAAGATACCTAATCAACTTTGTTGATATTACACCTGAATCAAAAAATATTGGATTCTTTAATTTGAGTGCTTTGGCAAAATCACGATAATTAATACCTTCTAATTTTTCAAATTCATTATATATTTTTAAATATGCCCATAATCTAAAAGATCTTTGTAATCCATCCAGTATTTCCGAATTATCTAAATTTATGTCTGCTGAATTTTTATATTTATTATCTAAATCAGATTTATTGTACGTTAATGTGATTGTTGGAATTGGATCTCCTGATTTTATTGTTGTATAAAGTTTGTCCAAATACTGATTTTTTACAATTTTCCTTTGAATGGCATAATCATAAAAATCATCTTTTAAATTTTCTAAGTATTCAAGTAGATTACATTTGCTTAAGTACCAAGATCTATGTCCTATTTTTTTTGAGTCTAATATTTGTAGTTTCATTTAATATTTATATAATAGTGCGCAAAGTGTAATTAGATTATTTTTTTATATACTATTCTAAATACATTAGATTTAGGTGTTTTGAAAATCTGTCTTATAACTTAAAAATCCTAATTATATTTTGTTACTATTGAATCACGCTTTTATATTTCTAATCAGCTAATCTCTCAATTTTCAGTAATTCTTTATCGATGAATTTAGCCATAATTTCACTTCGTTCCAGTGAATCAATATTAATATTGTCTAATGAGTCTGATTTTTTGCGAATATTTCTATTCACCTCAAAATACATATTGGTTTGAGCATTATTATAATTATATTCTCTTTTAACTCTGTCAAATTTTGACTGCCTATAAGGATATAAAAGATTAGATTTTTCAAATATCAGAGGGTTGATGTTCTCAATTTTATTCTCCTTGAAATATTGGTTTAGTTCATAGCATATATATTTAGCATTTTCAACAAAACCTTTCATCCCATTAATATATTTACGATTACCCATTAAAAAACCATGTTCAATATCCTTAATTAACATTGCCGTAGAGTCAGGAGGTGTGCCTAGCGCATTAATACTATATACACTATCAAGTGCCAAATCATATTTTGGTTCTAAATCGATTCTGAATTTCAGAAGACTTTTAGCAATTTTTTCAGGTAATAAAGGATTGTATAAATAATTATCGGTTTTAAGTAGCCACTCAAAATTTCCTGGAATATAAATATCGTAATCAATATAGAACTCATCCCAAGTGCTGATTGAAAAAATGTTAGATTTTTGCTCGGCATAGCCAGTGCCCATAGGTCCAAAATTCTTTGGGTAAGTTGTAATCAGTATTTCGTCATTTTGTATAACATTTACTAATTCAATTACAAGGCTTAATTGCTCTGTTTTGACTTTGTCAACCAAGAGCTTTTGGTAGGCAACATATCCTAGATAAAGAGTTAGACCAGATATTAAAAGAGAAACTAAAGCTATATTTCTTTCGGACAGAATAGAAGATAATCTCAACTTTTTTTTATTCGATTTTTTTTTATTTTTTGACAATTATCTAATGTTTAGTAAAATGTGTTACCGAGATTCGGATTTGATAAGTATGACTTAAATTAGTCTAAATTCTCCGCTAATGTAATGGGGGTGTATAATTAGCTTGGTACTGCAATATAAAGAAGTTTACGGTATATTTTCTTACGGGTTTCCGTAAAACTGTAAGAAAAATAAAAAAGGTGCAAAGAGAATATAACGAGCTGCATTTGTAATTGAAATTAGTACACCGTAGCACCCACCCCTTAATCCCCTCCCAAGAGGTGAGGTTTTCGTTGTTGGTTGTGGGTTTATTGGTGGTTGGTGAGATTGGTTTTTATAATGCCAGCGCTCGCCCCGACCCTAAAGGGTGCCCGCCCAGTTCGGTGTTGATATATCTAAAAAGATGAATAATAATTATAAGCTGTTCCCCTCTTGGGAGGGGCTAGGGGTGGGTGTTTTATTCTATAATTTCATAATCAATACTAAGCTTTCGCAAAGCACGTAATGCAGAACCGGTATTTTTATCATCCATTTCTATATCTACGGCATCACCTTCTAAAAGTATATCGGTAAGTTCATTTGCTAGCGATGCACTACAGCTAGTTGATATCTCTACAATACAATTGGCAATAGCCCTTCTGTCTGGTCTTGGGGCATCACAAGACAATAAATTGATTTTCATAATTGTAATTTATACATGCAAGATACCAGTGTTGAGTGAGGTAAAGGGTATAGGTATGTAATTATTCAATTGTAGTGACTAGCTGTTCCCCTCTTGGGAGGGGCTAGGGTTGGGTTCTTTATATAGCAGAGTTTAAAATACTTGCACTAGTTTCTATTGTTGGCTGCAGTACAATTATACGGGCTAATCAATTTCACGCTCTAGAATTTCAATGATTTTTTCCATTTTCTCTTTAAGTGTTTGACCTTCTAAATTACAAACTTGAGAAAATGTAAAAATGAAAGTGATTAGACCTTCTAGACGTGGGTCATTCAATATTGAATCAACATTTATAGCGTTTTGACTTTTACCAATGGTTAATATTTTGTCGTTCTTGCCCTTATCCAAAAATCCCATTCTAAGCTCTTGTGCCCTCCAAAAGACATGATTTGCATTACGCATAATACCTACTTCTTTCATGAAAGGTATTATTTCAGAAATGTAATGGTCATGTTGTATGTGCTCAGATTCAGAATAGGCTTTAACATCTGATGTCCAATGCGACAAGGCTTGTTTCAATGAATCATTTTGTATCAATTTAATATTATCAGAATTCAGTACATCATTTTCGATAGGGTCAAAAGTGGGATCCATAAAAAATGTAGCAAAAATTACAGAAAGTGAATCCTCGCTAATGGTTTTATCTTTTGCAGTAATCTCTAAAATATTTAAACTTTCGGCTATTAGTCTTCGCCTCATTTCAATCTTATTCTCTAGCTGTAGTAAATTCGCTTTATAATCTGTCGCTAACTGCCTAAGAATAACCTGTTCTTGCGCTACACTTTTTTGATTTTCATTGTAGTTGTTAATTGCCAATGCAATCAATATACCAACCACAACTAGAATTATTTCTCCTATCGCATAGAGTAGGTATTTACTGAATCTGCCTGCAGTAGCGGTAGGTCTGTTTTCAGATATTAATTGTTGACGGATTTTTCGAAATATTTTTAACATAGGCATATTCTAATACGGCTAAATAGTTGTGCTATACATTTTATTTTTCTGCGTACCCGATCATAGCTGAATGTGGAAATGAGTATCCATTTTCCTTTTTAAAAGGTTCGCAGTATTTAATGAAATCAGCTTTAATAGCTTCTTGTTTTTCTCTTGGGAATAAGTGTAAATTTCCCCAATCCCAACAACCATTTATTAAAGGGTCAAGCGAATTCATATGCCATTGTGTATTGTGTTTTTCAAGTTTAAAATTTTTTAGATTCGCATGAGTTGCCAGTTTGTTGTAGGTTTCAAAATCAGTAACCCCAAATAACGGTCCGTGTGGTAGTGCTGATAATTGATGATGATTAGCGAATGCTTGAAAAAATGCTCCTAATGAGCTTTGTTCTTCATTTGCCCCCCAAACGGCAAAGGCAAATTTTCCATTTGGTTTTAGAACTCTATTTATCTCTTTAAAAACTTTATCTGGTTCAGCGAAATGATGTACTACAAAATTTGATATTACAATATCTTTTAAGTTGTCTTCTACAGGTATATTTTCTGCGTCGGACTGTTTGAAGTTGATATTTGGATACTTGTTTTTTGCTTCCATTATCATTTCTTTAGAAAAATCGATACCAATTACTTCAGCACCCGTATCTTTAATTTGCTTTGTAGAATTACCTGCACCACAACCAATATCCAACTCAGAACTATTACCGTTAGCTTCTGTTTTTTGTATTAATAAAGGCAATGTTTCATTAGTTAAGGTAGCCCAAGTTTCATTGTAACTTGTAGAACATCTTGTCCACGTTTCCAATTCGTATTCACGAACTTCATTGTTTTTTGGTACACTCATAAGAATGGTTTTAGAAATTTATTAATATAAATGTTCGGGAACCTTTAAAAGTAATAACCAACACAAAAATTGGTGTAGGTGAAACAGATTAACATCAACTTCGTGTATGTAGCTGTTATTTAATTCTTTGTGATAAAAGTGGTAGAGGGAGTGAACTTAAATCTATAATCTTCAAGATACTAAGTTTGAATAACTTTTTAAGTGTAGTACTTATAAATATTAAAAACCTCCATTAAAGTTTCCTTGAATGGAGGTTTATGAATATCGAGTTGAGTGATACTAATTACACGAAAAGCAAAATAATGGTCAGTAATATACCACCAAGTGAGAAATAGAGTCCTTTTTTGAAAACGGTAGTTTTTGGCATGAACATCCAAAAAGAGGATATTACGAAAAAGAGTAATGAGAGTCCGAAAAATATGTTTAGAAAATATACGGGGCTATTTGTGGTTGCCTTATGAAGGTGTTCCATCTTATCTAAAATAAAAGGAAGCTCCATTTTTTTAATGGTAGCCATACCTGTTGTTGTATTGTATTCACCTTGCTTAAAGTAAACAACATCACCTTCTGTCTTTTCGGGTTTTACACCACCTTTAACGCGTAATGCACCGCTAAGTTCGCCAGCTTCTAAATTGGGTTTTAGTTGTTGTTCAATGATTTTTTCACTCTTTAGAAAATCGGTGTTTCTAAAAATCATAATGATTCCGCTAATGGAGTACATCGCCATGATACCCGCTAAAAAGAAGCCTAAATAACGGTGAATTATTCTCATACGTAAACTTGTGGTCATTTTCATTCTGTATTTTTTAAAAGTTGGTTGCGCAAAAGTAAGCACATATATTTATAAGCAAATAAGACCTTTTAAAAAATGAAAGGTTTAATAAACATGACGTAAAAAAGAAAGCCCCAAAAAGAAAAATCTTTTCGGGGCAATCTCCGTTGTTTGGTATTTGTATTTATTTGTAAGCTGTTTTTATATGAATTTTCTTTTTTTTGTTAATAAGGGGTCTGACTTACTAAATCAAAAAGCTCTTTATCTAGTTGTGGTTTAACCTCGCATGTAACATTAAAATGCATAGTTGCCATATTGGTACTATTATAAGCAGGCCATTCAGGAAGATTTTTATAATTTGGATTACCTGTTTTAGCAAAATTTAACCAAGCACCGCTCATTTTTTCAGCAAGGGTGTGCGCTTCTTGGCCGCCACCTGTCATATGATTTGCAAGATTAATATTGTCAAAAACAAAAGGCAGTTCCATACAATGTAGGGCTTTATATTTACCATCAAATACAGGAGACTGCCATGTAAACAGGTACATAAATACAGGTGCACCACCAGTTAGTGCTGATTTCTCATTTGCCTGCATTACGGCACCAGGTCTAAACATAGTGTCAACATCAAGTAAATCTTTTGGGTCAGTATCGTTAGGGTATGCTTTTTTTACAGCATTAACATAATCAGCTGCCTTATTTTTATAGGTATCTTGAATATGTTTCATAATGGTTTCTTCTGAAGCTCCTATAAATCGCATATTGGCAAAAGGGGCGAATTCGTTCTTGGCAGTACCCAACATTAACGGGATATCTTTTGACAATTCCAATGCTTCTGGTGAGCTTAGTTGATATGGTAAGTCAATACCATCTCTACTAGGTCCCCAATTGAGTCCAAAACCGATAACAGGTTTGCCGGCAGCTTTCATTTTTTCTGCTACAACGGCTAAAGCTTTACTGCTTGCTTCCGCCAATTTTTCAAAAGGAATATTTTGAATTTCATCTACATTAGTGTCATTTAAACCCAAAATGTTTAAGGTTTCTGAAGCAATAGCCCTAGTGTCTTCTTTTTCTAACATTGCTGTTCTAAAAGAACCACTTTGGTTAATAGCTTTATGAAACAAACCTTTGGCTTTGGGCATTGACATTAGTGTGGTAACTTTTGCGCCACCGCCCGATTGACCAAAAATGGTAACATTATTTGGGTCACCACCAAAATTGGAAATGTTGTTTTTTACCCATTCTAAAGCTTTTGCCATATCTAGGATACTGTTGTTTGCAGAATGCTTGTATTTATCTCCGTAAGCTGATAAATCTAAGAAGCCTAAAACATTTAGTCGGTGATTAATTGATACAACGACTACATCACCTTTCTTAGCAAGATTTTCACCGTCATAAGAAGGAAGTTCGTGACTAGAGCCAGAAGTGAATCCGCCACCATGAATCCAGAATAATACGGGTCTCTTTTTAGAGGTAGAGGCTTCTGGCGTCCATACGTTTAAACTTAAACAGTCTTCATTAGGGAAACCCCAGTCATGATCAAAAACAAATTCAGACTCATCTTGTATTGCAGTTGTAGGGGTAAGTAAAGGAGCAACCGGCCCATACATGGAGGTACTTTTTACACCCTCCCATTTTGTAGGATTTTCAGCAGCTTCAAAGCGTTTGGCTTGTGCGTACGGAATTCCTTTAAATGTGGTAATATCATTGTGTATATAACCTCGTATTTGTCCGTTTTCAGTTTCTGTTACAGGGACTTGCGAACCAGTAAGAACAACATCTTGAGCAGAAATTTTCGTGCAAAAAATAGTAATGGCCATTACGGTCATTAATGGCATGAGATTTTTCATAATGTTAGTCTGTAGTTAGTAAAACTATTTGAAGCCTATTTCTTCTATTCCGTCATGGCTAATTTTAATAGCATCTAACGGTTTTAATCCATCAAAAGTCATATCCTGTTCAACCATGTAATATTTCATACCAGATAGTTTTTTGTTGTCTAAGATATTTTTGAAATTAATTGTTCCCTTTCCAACAGGCGCAAATCTACCTTGATCATCCATATCTTTAACGTGCCAAATTTTGAAACGTCCTGGGTATTTATTGAAATATGCTATGGGGTTAGCTTCTGCTTTAGTAACCCAGTATAAATCCATCTGAAAATTCAATAATTTAGGATCTACATTCTCTAAAAGATAGTCAATAGGCACAATGCCATCAGCGTTCTTTTTAAATTCGAAATCATGGTTATGGTATAGTAATTTTAAACCGGCTTTATTAGCTTTTTCACCTAAAGTGGTTAAAATTTTAGCCAAATCTTCAATAGTTCCAGTCATACCCATAGTTCTGTTTTCTTGATTAAAAGTGAACATACCCATTGGTGGTACAGGTATTACAAAATATTTAAAACCCGCAGCTTTGACATCGGCCATCATTTGATCAGCATTTTCTAGGGTCACAGAGCCTTGGTGTGTACTTATTGGTTTAAGTTTCAAAGATTTTAGTAAATCCTTAAAATCATTAGGGGACATTCCGTAGAATTTACCATCAGCATAACCAGCAGCTTCAATATTTTTATAGCCAGCATCAGAAACTGCTTGTAATGTAGCTTTGGCGTTAGTGCCCATATCATCTCTTACCGTATACAAAGCAAGGCCACCTAACTTTTTTTGAGCATAGGTGGTTAGGGTGCCACTTAAAAATAGGGTAAGTACAAGGCATTTTAGAAGGTTGTTGAATGTTGATTTTTTCATTGTAATTGTTGTTTTATGAGTTATGGTGAATGAGTACTATTTATTTAAAACTATATAGATAAGGAGCTTTATGGGCTTTACCTTGAAATAGTTTTTCGTGTCGTTCTAATATATCTAATGATAGCATTTTTCGTTGAAAGGTGGTACGTCTTAGTTTTTGGTCAAGTACCGCTTCAAATACCAATTGTAGCTCTTTCATGGTAAATTTTTGAGGTAATAGGTTCATGCCTATTAATTTTTCGCTCAAATTACTTCGAAGAACTTGCAGTGCTTTATCAGCAATTATATTGTGATCCATCATTAATTTAGGTAAGTCATCAATGGCATACCATCCAATACTATCAGATAAATGGTCTGGTTTAGGAGTTACCTCTTCATAGTTTATTAAGGCATAATATCCAACAGTAATAAAGCGGTCTAGCATCCACTTATTTTTGTTTAAATTTTTATTGTTTCCTTCTAAAATAAGGCGCATAGCCATAGGGTCAAATCGTTCTAAGCTTCCAAATACTTGGAATTGGTCAAGAAATACATTTTTTATACCTGTTCTTTCTTCAACCCCTTTTTTTACAGCCTCTTCTAAACTTTGACCTACTTCAATGAAACCACCAGGTAGGGCAAACAGTCCTGTGTTGTGATATTCTAAAATAAGTATTTTAAGGAGTTTACCGTTAAAACCGAAAATAACGCAATCGAAAGAAAGGTTGGGTATGAAATTCTTATTTCCGGACATACTCATTAGTTAATATGATAAAATACAAATGTATTTTTCAAATTAAGTGTAATTTATTCGGTTTTCAAAGGATTATTGTCATAAAATGAGACAATAGAAGGTAGTTGCAAATTTTAAATTTGTAATTTTTAAAAAATGGGTAGAAAACAAGGGTATTATAAGTGTGTTATAGATACCCTTGTTTTAATGAAAGTTATTTTAATTAAAATTTACTCATTCTTTTCCCAATTCAACAGCACGTGCAAATGCGGCGAAAGCGGCGTCTTTAATTAATTCCCCAACATTATTATTTTCCATTGAATCTAGAGCAGCACGTGTTGTACCGCCCTTGCTAGCTACTTTGTCCATCCAAGAATTCGGTGAAAGTTCATTTTGATTAAAAAGCTCTATAGCCCCGGTAAAAGTCTGTGCTACCAATACTTTAGAAACTTTTGGGGTAAAGCCCATTTTCAATGCCGCTTCCATCATGCTCTGCATAAAATAGAATACGTACGCCGGTCCACTACCGGAAATTCCTGTAGATGCATCAATAAAATTCTCATCACTCACCAGAACAGATTTCCCGGTAGTGTCAAGTAAACTTTCTATTGTCAACAGCTCAATTCTTGTTACATCTTCTGAGGCAACAAAAGAGGTTAATCCTTTGCCTATTTGAGCGGGTAAATTTGGCATGGCACGCACTATTTTTGTGAGACCCGTAAGATTTTTAATCGTTTCCATAGTAACCCCTGCCATAATCGAAATAACAATTTGCCCAGGTTTTACTAGCGGTTTCAACTTTAAAAATACACTTTCTGCATGATATGGCTTTACTGCTATAAAAATGATATCTGCCTCTGGAGCACATTTCTTTAAATCATCAAAAGCATCAAACTGCGGATTCTCGCGTAATTCTTCCAGTTTTTCCTCAGAAGTATCGAGAACCATTATATTTCTTTTCTTAAGTAATTTTGATTTGGACATGCCTTCAGCATACGTCAACCCCATGTTGCCCGCTCCTATTACTAATATTTTCATGAATTTAATTTAAATTATTGGATTAAATATGTTTGATCATATGACTAAATAAATAGCATTTTCTCAATGGCATTATTTTTACGCCCTTGATAAATTTGTTTGTAAGTGTGTAATGTTTTTATAGGTATGCCCATAAAATACTTTGTAATATTCGTAACCTTTGACTTCATAAGTCCAGCGCGAGTTCTATATAATTCTTTCGTATTGCTTTTTCTTTTGATGTAGATAAATTTCATGTAATTGTTTTTCAAGCGGTAACATAATATATGCATCGCCAACTCCAAATTAGCGATGTTAAGTTTATGTTATACTATATTTAAATAGGGTTAATAATAATCTCTATGTGAGGTGATCAGCAGTTTTGGTTAGCTTTAATTTATAGATAGGCACGTAAAACTTCGGTATTAGAAGCGCGACGTAAAGACCTAAGGCCTTTATTCTTAATTTGTCGAACTCGTTCTCTAGTTACATCGAATACCTCACCAATTTCAACTAAGCTCATGGCTGGTTGATTGCCCAAGCCAAAAAAGAGACGTAAAACATCGCCCTGTCTTTCTGGTATTTTTTTAAGTACTTGATTAATATCAGTCTCTAAAGATTCAGCCATTACGTTTTTATCCGGACTGTTTAGTTTTGAAGATTCCAGTATATTATATAATGATGAAGATTCACCCTCTTTAAAGGGAGCATCTAAAGAAATAGATTTACCTGAGCTCTTAAGGGAGTTCTTTACTTTAGAGACACTCATGTCCAGTTCTTTTGCTATTTCTGAGGCACTAGGTGGTCTTTCGTTTTCTTGTTCTAAAGTAGAGAGCACCTGGTAAATTTTAGAACTCACCGCTATTTTATTCTGAGGTAAACGAATTATACGAGATTTTTTAGAAAGTGCTTGTAGAATAGATTGTCGAATCCACCAAACAGCATAAGAAATGAATTTAAAACCTCTTGTTTCATCAAAACGTTTTGCAGCTTTTACCAATCCTAAATTTCCTTCATTGATAAGGTCGGTAAGACGTAGGCCTCTATTTTGGTATTGCTTTGCAGCAGAAACTACAAATCTTAAATTGGCACTCACCAATTTATCTAATGCCTTTTGATCACCCTCACGAATTTTCCGAGCCAATTCTACTTCCTCATCTGCAGTAATTAAATCGATTTTACTGATTTCTTGAAAATATTTTTCTAATGATTTGGCATCTCTGTTTGTAATTTGTTTTGTGATCTTTAATTGTCGCATAGCATACTTTTGGGTTAATCTATAACATAGTAAAATTTAGTTAAAATACAAGAATTTGATACGTTTTATGATTTATTTGACTATTTTAAGAGGTTTTTTGCTTGTTTTTGAATGAAAACTCGCCTTTTTTGAAAATTTTGGATTTATAAAAATAGGGCTTCTTTGCTTTTAGTAACTGTTGAAGTAGATGAAAATTTATATTAGATGACAAACAGTTATAAATAGGAACATTTAGTCTATTTACTTGATTAAACTATATAATTGAAAATTTTAATGACATCAAATAACAATGTTTACATGGTGATTTCTATTTTTGGGTAAACTACCAAACAAACCATGAAATTTCGTTTTAGTATTTACATAACCGTTTTAATATTTACTCAGCTTATAACGGCTCAAAAAATTGACTTCTCTAATCTCAATAATCTAAAAATTCGCAATGTAGGTCCTGCAAATATGAGCGGGCGTATAACAGCTATTGATGTAGTTACACAGAATCCTAAAATAATCTATGTAGGAGCTGCATCTGGTGGGGTTTGGAAATCGGAGAATGGCGGTTCTGCTTGGAAACCGGTTTTTGATGACCAACCAACCCAGAACATTGGTGCTCTTGCTATACAGCAAAGCAATCCTGATGTTATTTGGGTAGGAACAGGAGAGGGTAATCCTCGTAACTCCATGAATTTAGGCATGGGTATATTTAAAAGTACCGATGGTGGAAAAACTTGGAAGCATTTTGGGTTGGAAACAACAAAAACCATACATAGAATAGTTATAGACCCTATAGACCCCAATATTGTTTATGTAGGCGCTATGGGTGACCCATTTACTGCCAACGAGCATAGAGGACTTTATAAGACGGTTGATGGAGGTTTGCATTGGAAAAAGATTTTATATTCCAACAAAATGTCTGGAATTGCCCACATGGTAATGCATCCAACAAATTCTAAGAAATTATATGTAGCGCTTTACGAACATAAAAGAACACCGTATTATTTTACATCTGGTGGTGAAGGTTCTGGATTTTATATTTCTAATGATGGGGGTGAAAATTGGAAGAAATTAGGAGAGAAAGAAGGGTTGCCTACTGGTAATTTGGGTAGAATAGGTTTTGCGATTGCACCATCTAATCCAGATAGAATTTATGCTAAAATTGAGGCTAAAAAAAATGCAATTTACCGAAGCGATGATGGTGGAGAAAATTGGAAAATGATTAATGATAATCCAAAATTTGCAAATAATAGACCTTTTTATTTTCAAGATGTTGCTGTTGATTCAGAAGACCCAGATAGAGTGTATAATATTTACCAACCATTATCAGTAAGTTATGATGGTGCAAGCACTTTTGATACCATACCTATGATACCTGCCGATGAAACCAAAGGAATTCATGCCGATTTTCATGCCTTTTGGGTAAACCCTAAAGATGCCAAGCATTTTATAATTGGAGGTGATGGCGGTTTGGGAATTACCCAGGATCATGGGAAAAGTTGGTATTTTCCAGAAACCATTCCAGTAGCTCAATTTTATCATGTGGGGGTAGATAATGATACTCCGTACAATGTGTATGGCGGTATGCAAGATAATGGAAACTGGTCTGGACCTGCCTATACTTGGAAAAGAGGTGGTATTAGAACTTTATATTGGCAGTATTTAGTTGGGGGCGATGGATTTGATATTTCTCCAGATTTAGATAATTCTAGATTCGGATATGGCTCGTCACAAAATGGAGATTTATATAGGTATGATAAATTAACAGGGTATTATGTAAGTATAAAACCGCCTTCTCCAGATTTAAAAACTTCTTTACGTTTTAACTGGAATGCCGCTTTTTCACGAAATCCCATAGATGAAAATGCTGCATATTACGGGTCGCAATTTGTACACCTTACCAAGGATAAAGGAGCAACATGGGAAATAATTTCGCCAGATTTAACGACTAACAATCCTGAGCATCAAAAACCGGATTATGGAGGATTAACACTAGATGTATCAGGTGCGGAGCGCTATAATGCTATTTTAACTATTGCCCCAAGTTCATTAAATAAAGAAATTATTTGGGTTGGTACAGATGATGGTCAAGTACAATTAACAACAGACGGTGGTCAAAACTGGAAAAACCTTACAGCTAAAGTAAAAGGGATGCCAAACGAAAGTTGGGTTGCCCAAATAGAAGCATCTCGTTACGATGCTAAAATGGCATGGATGGTTGTAAATAATTATAGAAAAGGAGACTATGACCCTTATGTTTTTAAAACTGAAGATTTAGGAAAAACTTGGAAGCAAGTTGCAGATAAAACCATGGTAAGTGGATATGCTTTAAGTATTATACAAGACCAAATAGAACCCAATTTGGTGTTCTTAGGAACTGAAAATGGATTATGGATAAGTATTGATGAAGGAGACACATGGACTCAATTTAAAAACGGATTCCCATCAGTGTCGACAATGGATTTGAAAATTCAGGAAAAAGAATCGGCTCTGATTATAGGTACATTTGGAAGAGCTATTTGGGTGCTAGATGATTTGTTGACCCTAAGAGCAATTGCAGGAAACAAATTAAAATCTGGAATAACCGCATTGCCAATGAACGATGCCGTGCAAGTAAAAGGTTTATTTATAAATCCGCCAGGAAATATCTGGACAGGTTTTAATACCACTTTCGAAGGTGAGAATAAACCCTTTCAGAAAACTCAAATTCCTTTTTATTTATCGGACGAACCTACGTCGGAAACCATTGTAACTGCAATGATTTATAATCAAGAAAATAGATTGATAAACACTGTAAATGCTAAAGAGCTAACTAAAGGCTTAAATTATGTAGTTTGGAAATTAGACGAATCAGCATCTTCATTGCCAGGTTCATGGACAGATGATTTTTCTAGGGATATACCTGTTTTGCCGGGTGAGTATACTATTGTTTTACAGCAAGGTGAACAGACAGATACTACTAAAGTAACTGTAATCGCAGATCCTAGATTTGAAATGGACTCAAGTGTAGATAAAGCGCTTTATGACTATAAAAAGGCAGTAGATAGTCAGGTTGAAATTTTGTCCAAACACTTAACTGAAATTGATGCTAAAATCAAAAAAGTAGATGCCTTGCTAGATAGTATAAATAAGTCAGAGAATACATCTAATCAATCTTTAGAGACTAAATTAGAAGACATGAAACAGTCTTTAAAGGAGCTAAAGGCACAAGGGCAAACACCTAAACCAGAAAGGCAAGTAGGGGCATGGCAATCTTTTGAAACATCGCCCTATTCTAAAATACGTGAAGCTTTAAGCATAGCTGCTGCACAAACAAATGAACCTTCTGTTCAGCATAAAGAAATTTTAGAACAAGGAAAAATACTGGTTACCGAGTTTTCAAAAACAGTAACCAGATTTATGGAAAAGGAATGGACTCCATTTGATACTAAGGTTGAAAATAGCAATATAACTTGGGATAAATAGTTAATTGCTGCAGTGTGGACTAGGCTAGAATAGCTTCTGCCTCAATTTCTACCATATAACCATTGCCCACCAATTTTGCTTCTACTAGTGTATTTGCAGGGTTAATGCCTTTAAAACGTTCGCCATGCGCTCTTGCAACAGGTTCCCAGTCTTTTAGTTCGTTGACAAAAACTCGAGTTCTAACAACATTGGCCAGGGAGCCGCCAAAGGATGTAATAACACCTTCAATTTTATCAATTATAAAATGGGTCTGAGCAGCTGCATCTTTGCCGCCTATCATAAGACTGCCATGGGTAGCAGTAGTTCCTGAAACATGAATGCTATTTCCAATTTTTACAGCTCTACAGTACCCTGCATATTCTTCCCACTCTGTTCCGCTAAAAATCTGTTCTCTATTTTCTCCTGTTTTAATTGGGGTAAATGCTTTTGGAATAGTTTCTAGATGGTCACTAAGGTCACCCGAAGCTGTCAAAAATGGAGGTTTTCTATATTCGTCACCACAATCACCAGGTATTAAAGTTAATTGAAGTTGTGCCTTTTTTATTGCTTCAATGTCATCAGCATCTAGTTGAATATCTAACATTCTTCTGTTATCATCAATATGCTCACTTTCACCCAATCTAGCACCGACGATTACAGAAGCAACAGCATCACCTTCTAATATAAATCTACTTGCAACATTAGCAATGGAAGCATTATGCTTTTCGGCAATATTTTTTACTGTTTTTAATAAATTTTGATAGGGTTCCCATCCACCAGCGGCATCAATAAAACGTTTGTATTTCATTTGCGACCAAGTGGCTAATTCTTCAAAAGTAGGCTCGGTTTTGTTTAGCCATTTATCCGTTAAAAATCCGCCAGCTAATGTTCCAAATGTTAATAGTTTTACATTGTATTCCCGACATACAATCGCCATATTTCCATTAGCGCGTTGATCTATTAAAGAATGGCAAATTTGATTGCTGACAATAGGTATACCGCTGGCTAAAGCTATTCGTAAATGAGCGGCATCGAAATTAGTTACTCCAATATGTTTAATTAATCCTTCTTCCTGTAATTCTTTCAGGTAAAAAAGACCGTCTAACCAACTAGCATCGGGGTAATACCAGGCATGAAACTGTAAAAGGTCAATGCTAGTTTGTTGCATTCTATTTAATGCTGTTTGTACCGCAGCCCTAACTTCTTCTCTACTTATTTTTCCCGGTTTTGGAACCCATTTTGTAAATAGCTGCACGGCGTCCTTATCGCCAAGACTATTTTTAAAAGTGCCCGCAATAATTTCGCTAGACCCATAATGGTCTGCCATGTCAAAAGAGGTGAGTCCGGCTGCTATATATGGAGCCATAAATTTGGCAGTTGCAATAGGGTCTAGGGTAGTGCCATTACGCTCCATATCAGCAATTTGCCATAAGCCTGTAACAACTTTAGAAATCTCTAAATCTTTTGCTAATTTAATTCTTGTTTGCATCTTTTATTCTTCAGGAAGTTCTAAAAATACTTCGTTTATAGTGCTGTTTTGTTTCTTTAATTTATTCCAGTAATATGCAAATAGTAAGCTAGCCAAGCCCATAACTATAAGCCATATAGGAGTAGAATGAAAATACCATGCAGTAGTTTCTGCGGTTAAATCTTTATAGGTGTGTATTCCTAGAAATGCGGAAAGTATAAGAATACCTAGCCACCCAATGCATAATTGCAGTGTTCTGTTTTTTAGGACCGAAATTTGGTTTGCCAATACCGGATTTACTTTTGTGATTGCCACCAAGGTAATGCACATTAATAGAAAATTCACCATCATAGAAGTGACCATAATATCGATGCCTAAAAAGAAGTCGCCGGCAAAATGCGAGCCTAAAACTCCTACACTTGCCATAATACCTGCTGCAATAAGGGCAATATGCGGAGTATTATTTTTTGGATGGATTTTAGCAATAGATTTTGGGAAAATGCCATCTTTGGCCCAAGCAAACATTAATCGAGAAACTGATAAAAGCATTGCGGGCAAATCATTAATTAATGCGATGGCAGCACCTGCTAATATTGCGATACCCAATCCTGAGGGAAGCACATAGCTCAATAATCCAGGAGCAGAAATATCCTTTGTCATTGCTTCTTCTGCAATAAAACTCCAAGGCACAATATGGTATACGGCCGACGCAAAAAGAAAATAGAACAAACCAACACCTATTATTGCAAGTAAAATAGCTCTCGGTAAGGATTTTGTCGGGTTTTTGGCTTCACCACCCGCTTGTGCAATAGAATCAAAACCTATAAAGCTAGAGAAAAGTAAAGCGGCGGCCGATAGAAATACACGCCAATCGAAATCCAAATTGTAAATGGGGTTAAATGTCTGGCCAGTTTTTTCTTGTAGTCCGTTTAGAAAATTGGTCGAATCATAAAAAAGTCCAGCTATAATAACAATTCCGCCAAGGGCGAACATTAAAAACATCATAGGGAGTACTATGCGTTCATAACTCTTTACACCACGAATATTAACAGCAACAAATGACCAAATTAAAGAGAGCGCTATGGACACCCTTATCCATCCTATTTCGAGTCCTTCCGAGATATTTACCCATCCAAGGCTCAGTGTTACATCACGAATAAATGGTACGGTTACGTAAGCAATAACTCCGATAACAATCGAGAGTCCAAACCATTGTGAGAAACTGGCGACAAAACCCAGGTATGGATTTAAGCCTCTACTAGCATAAATATAACTTCCGCCGGCACGTGGCATAGCTGATGCTAAAATACCATAAGCTAATGCCGCAAATAATGCAGGTATTGCTGCAAAAGCAAAAGCAGGTAAAACATAAGGGCCAATACCAGGAACATTACGTTGTATCATGAACGGAACAACATTAATAGAAGCACCTAACATGGAGCAAACACCAGTAGCGGTAAGGGCCAAAAGCCCCATTTGTCGAGTTAATTTTTTAGAAGTTGTTTTGGTCATTTTTGATTGAATTGCAATGTAGTGGCTATTCTTGGCCAAGAAAAGATTGAACCCCCGTCATTTCCCAACGCCCTAAGCTAATAGGTATATTTCCAATTGTGTTTAATTGGTCAAAAAAGTCACGCATCCTAAATGGTTCGTTTTTAGATTCTTTCATTCTGGCAAATTCAGCCATGGTATTTTCTAAAAGGTATTTACCAGTTATATAGCTTGTGCCATAGCCAGGCTGTCTAAGATAAAGGTGCTGCTCAAAAAGTAGTAACTCTTTTTCTGTTTTCATCCATCCTCTAGGGGTGAAGTTAGAGTGTATACTACCTGCCTCTTCTGAAGTCATTTCGTTAGCATGTGCATATAAAGAACCTAATCCACGAGCGGCACGTTGCGCAATCATGATATAGACGATTTCCCTAGAACGTGGTTGGTCATCGTACAGGCCGGCATCCATAAACATTTCTTCAACCGCTGTTGCCGTACCCTCATTTCTTGAATCGAAAATATTGTAAAGTAAAGCTTCTTTTCTAATTTCTCGTGGGTTGGGCTCTTTGTCCATTCTAGCCAGTTCAAACCAATGGTAGAAGTGAGAATAAAGAGGGCGTTGGTCTAGATGCGCAGTTATCCAAAAAAAGTTTCGTTTCTCTTTTGGAACATATGAACCTAAATGTTCGTTAAGGGCAGGTTCAAAATAATCCTTTACGGTAACTATTTCATTCTTGTCTAAAAATTCTAAAAGGCTTTTGGCTGATGCTTTGGCCATTTTATTATATTCCTCTACACTACTAGCGTCATCAAGTTCAGGAAGGTTACGATTTCTATGCTCTTCTAACTTGAGTGCAGACCAAGCTCTCGTAAGCTCTCTTTTTAGCAACATTACTTCATCTTCCCAAGTTAAAGGGACTAAATGCACATTTTGTAAGTACCAGGTGTAATTTTCTTTACCTATACCAGAAGGTCCTGTTTTGGAAGAGGCTTCTTTTTTTAACCAGTCAGTCAAACTATTTGTTGAGGTTATTGCCTCATTAATTGCGGTGACTATTTTTTTATTTTTTGAAACTCCATGAAGATTTTTAATATTCTCTAGGTCATTACTCTGATTAGCAATATCTCGTATGCCTGCCACCCATAAGTCTTTAGCATTACCAGTTAAGTTTTTTTTCGCTTGGTCGTTTATAGCTGGAATCACTTTTAAGGCTGTTAAAAATCTTACTTGTTCGTCCTTATTAAGTGGAAAGTTATATTTCCATACATCAATAATGGCGTGGTGTGCAGGGCCTTCGTGTGCAGGCACATCACTACGGTCGGTCCAAATTGTTTTGTAAAATGCTGGATCTCTAACCCATGGTTTTAAAATTCTGTGGTTAAAATCGTAGCCGTTCATTTCGGCATTTACAATATGCCAGTCAACCTTATCTGGTACAGGCCATGTTGTAGTATCTAAACTATGAAGTTGTTGTTGCAATGAAATAAAATCAGGAACTCTATTTTTAAAAGTTTCAGCAGTATAATCAGGAGCGCCATGTAGTAATGGCGGATTTTCAAAAGAACGCCACTTTTTAAATAGTTCAACTAATTTTTCATTTGATGCTATGTTTTGAGCAACGGCTGTTGTATTTATGCTAGAGATAAGTAAAAGAATGAGGTAAATGAACGAATTGGAATTTCTGTAGTTGGTCATTTTAGAAAGAGTTTGGTAAATCAATGCAAAATAAGAATAGTGTGGCAATGAGCCATGCATTTATTTAAGATGTAGTCTAAAAGTTGTGAAATAGGATGGAAAACAAGGAAAGTGTTAATAACAAAAAAGCCCCTAAAAGGGGCTTTTGAGTGATCGCAGGAGGATTCGAACCTCCGACCGTCTGCTTAGAAGT
>TARA_R110002051_G_scaffold167658_3_pt1 | contig 49241 bp, 38 predicted proteins | sample TARA_R110002051 | Tara Oceans TARA_R110002051 (sample SAMEA4397023) | marine metagenome | biome: Polar Biome; feature: [MES] marine water layer (ENVO:01000295) within the mesopelagic zone...; material: water (ENVO:00002006), including particulate matter (ENVO:01000060) such... | reverse complement strand
GATATTGCCCGAACCGATGATCGCGGCTTTCAGTTTCTTGCTCATGATGTATTACCCTCTAGGGCGAATGCTGTTTGTGCTAACGACCCGCAATGGGGGTCAAACGAATCTCACGCTGGCGCTGCCCATGCCACCGATATCCACGCGCATGAAGTCACCGGCCTTGACCGGCTCCAGCGGTACCAGTGAACCGGAGAGGATGACCTCGCCGGCTTTCAGTGACATACCAAACCTACCCAGGGTATTCGCCAGCCAGGCCACACAATTGACTGGCGAACCCAGTGCTGCCGCGCCGGCGCCGGTGCTAAGCACCTGGCCATTCTTCTCCACCACCATGCCGCAGGTCACCAGGTCGATCTTGCGCGGGGATACCGCTTGATCACCCAGCACAAAGAGTCCACAGGAGGCGTTGTCGGATACGGTATCCTCGATTGCGATCTTCCAGTCCTGAATGCGCGAATCGACGATCTCGAAACACGGCATCACGCACTCGGTGGCGGCCAGCACCTCAGCATTGGTCACGCCTGGGCCGGTCAAATCTTTCTTCAGGATGAAGGCGATTTCGCCCTCGGCGCGGGGCTGGATCAGCCGCTGGCTGATCGGTACCGCCTCCCCGCTGTTGTAAACCATACTGTCGGTCAGATAGCCGAAGTCCGGCTGATGCACATTGAGCATGTTCTGCACTGCCTTGCTGGTAACGCCGATCTTCTTGCCGATCACTCGTTCGCCAGCGTCAAGACGCCGTTGCAGCATGCGTAGAGAAATGTGATAGGCGTCATCGACACTGATGTCGAAGCCACGACTGGTCAGCGGGCTGACCATTTCCCGTTTGAGCATGGCTTGATAGAGCTCATCGCCAAGTTGTTCGATCTGTTGCTGTTCCATTGTCAATACGCTCCTGTAGCGGCGTCCGCTTCATTGAGGAAGTCATTGACCAGTCGCGCGAAACGACCGGCATGTTCAATTTGGGTCCAATGTCCGCACTGGCCGAACACGTGCAGCTGTGCGCGCTCGATCAAATTGGCCAGTTCCAGCGAGGCCTGTAACGGAATCACCAGATCTTCACGGCCATGGACGACCAGCGTCTCGTGGCCCACAGCGCGTATCGCCGCCGGGTCGCTGGCCAGGCCATCAACCCAGCGCTGACGAGGTGCCGGGAACATCTGCGCAAACGACTCCTGAAAGCCAGGACGAATACTGGCCTGATAGCGCAGCTCGGCCAGTTCGTCGGTCACCAGATTGCGATCATAGGCAAATACATCCATCAGCCGGCGCATGCTGGCGAAGGACGGCTCGTAACCCCAGACCTCATCCAGGCCCTTGGTAATGGGGAAGCTGACGCCGACGCTCCCCATCAGCACCAGTCGCCGCACACGCTGGGGATACTTGATCGCCAGCGCCAGGGCGATACCACCGCCGAAGGAGTTGCCAACCAGGTCGGCCTGCTCGATGCCAAGCGCATCCAGCACGCCGATGGCATGCTCAACCCAGGTATCACGGCAATAATCGGGCGACTCCGGACGTTCGCTGTAACCGAACCCGAGCATGTCCGGTGCCACCACGCGGCGCTGTTGCGCCAACTCCGGTATGATCAGCCGCCAATTGGCCCAGGCCGTAACACCAGGGCCAGAACCGTGAATCAACATGACCGGAAAACCCTGACCGTTGTCGTGGACGTTGGTACGATAACCAGCGGCGAGAATTTCTCGGCCCAGTTCAGGGCTGCTCGGTTGGGTATGCAGTGGTGCGTTCATGGCCGCCTCATAGCTTTATGCAGATGTTTTTCAGTTCGGTGTAGAACTCCAACGAGTGCACACCCCCCTCGCGGCCGATACCCGACTGCTTGCTGCCACCGAAGGAGGTACGCAGGTCCCGCAGGAACCAGCTGTTGACCCAGACAATGCCGGCCTCGACCTGCGCTGCTACGCGGTGCGCACGAGTCACGTTTTCGCTCCAGATTGCCGATGCCAGACCAAAGGGCAGGCTGTTGGCCAGTGCGATGGCTTCGGCTTCGCTGTCGAACGGGCGGATATGGCAGCAGGGCCCGAAGATTTCTTCAGTCACTACCGGCGAATCGTCCTTCAGGCCGGTCCAGATGGTCGGCTGCACCCAGGCACCGTGCGCCAACTCAGCGGGCATATCCGGTACGCCGCCACCGGTAATCACCGTGGCACCCTCGTCACGGGCTTTTTGGTAGTAGGACAGCACCTTTTCGCGGTGCTTGAGACTGATCAGTGGGCCGAAATTACTGGTTTCATCATCTGGCGGACCGATCACCAGACTTTCCGCACCGGCTTTTAGGCGAGAAACGAATTCGTCGAAGATCGACCGCTCGACATACACCCGCTCGGTGCCCAAACACACCTGACCGCAGTTGGCGAAGGCCGAGCGCAGGGTGCCTTCGATGGCCTTGTCCATAGCGCAATCGGCGAAGACGATGGCGGCGTTTTTGCCACCCAGTTCCAGTGATACTTGGCGCACACCCTTGGCAGCCGCCTTCATGATGGTTTCACCGGTGCCGGTCTCACCGGTAAAGGTGAACGCATCTACATCCGGGTGCTCGGTGAGGAAGGCGCCAGCAGAGTTGCCGCCGAAACCGTGCACCACGTTATAGACCCCGTCAGGGACGCCAGCCGCTTTCATTACCTCGCCCAGCAGCGCCGTGGTAGTGGGGGTTTCTTCCGAGGGCTTGACCACCACAGTGTTACCGCAGGCCAGGGCCGGGCCAACTTTCCAGGTCATCAGCAGCAGCGGTAAATTCCACGGACTGATTACCCCGATGACACCCTTGGGCCGTCGGATACCGTAGTTCAATGCGCCAGTCCCATCCGGCGTGGGCATCTCGAAGGCCTCGGTGGGCACATTCTTGATCAGATCAGCGAAGACCTTGAAGTTGGCAGCGCCACGGGGAATGTCAATGTGGCTGGCCAGTGTCCTCGGCTTGCCGGTGTCCTGGCATTCGGCGTCGAGAAACTCGTTAAAACGTGCATTGATGCCATCTGCGACCTTGTGCAATATCGCTGTTCGCTGCTCTACCGTCATCTGGCCCCAAGGCCCTTTGAAGGCTGCGCGAGCGGCTGCCACAGCCGCGTTTACCTCCTCGCGGCCCGCTTCATGCACGCGACTCAGCACCCGGCCATTGGCTGGATTGACGTTATCGAAGGTCTTGCCGCTGGCCGAACCGACGTACTCGCCGTTAATAAAATGTTTGATGTCTTTCATAGCTGCGCAATCCTGGTTACAAACAAAAAGATCAGGTCAGTACGGTCAGGAACCGTTCATTTAGAACCCGGTCGTGGTAGAAAATGGCTTTGCCCAGTTCGCCGGCATCCCAGGTAACAGGCTCATGATCCGGGTAGTGGTAGTCGCCACCGGCGAACACCTCGTTGCGGTTTCCGGACGGGTCAAAGAAGTAAATGGTCTGACCATGAGTGAGGCCATGGCGAGTTGGGCCAATATCAATCGAGGTATCAGTCATCGAGATCAGATCCGCCGCGCGCAGCACCTCATTCCAGTTATCCAGATAGAACGATGCATGGTGAAACTTATTCGGCTCGGGATGTTCGATAAAAGCGACGTCGTGAGCTTTGGTACTCACGGTAAGAAACTGCGCTATGCGAGTCCCATCCGGGGTCAATACCTGTTCGGCCAAGTCAAAGCCCAACACATCCCGGAATAGCTCATAGGTTTGCAACAGGTTCGGACCGTACAGCAGGCAGTGGTCAAAACGGGTGGCTCGCATGCCGCCCAGATTGCGCGGCCAGGCCTCCGGATTCCGATTGCCGACGCCCCATTTACCGGTCTGTTTTTTATTCGCGAACAACTCGAAGCTGTGCCCGGTGGGCACCACGAAACGTACCCGGCGGCCACAGTCCTGCAGCTCACCGGCAGGGATGTCCTGCACTTCGCAGCCAAATCCCACCAGTCCGGCACGGAGCTCATCCAACGCCTCTTCGCTAACGCATTTGAATCCCATGAAGTCCATGCCAGGTTCGTCTGCGGGACGCAGCACTACCGAATACTTGTCGACCTCCGTCCAGGCTTTTAGATAGACACGGCCCTGTTCGTCACGATCCATTTCGATCAGCCCCATCAGCTCCGTATAGTGTTTAACCGCAGCATCCATATCGAGCACGCGGAGCTGCACGTGACCGGGGCGCATTACACCTTTTTTCATGACCAGTACCTCATTGGATTTGTTGTTGTGTCACGACCGACGCCTTAGGCGTCCGGCATTCAATCGTCAGGTCGCTACGTGGATAAAGGCGGCAAGCCAGTACCTCTCCGCAGGCCAGAGCTGCCTCGGGCACATGTTTGCGGCTCATCGGCCCGCACTGATACTCACCACTGAGCACCTGAACCTTGCACAGACCGCAACCACCGCCACGGCAGCCGACCGGCACACAGCGGTTGGCCTGCTGTTCCATGGCCTTAAGCACACTCTGTTCGGGCTCGCAGCTAAAACGAGTGCCGCTGGCCCGCTCGGTAATCTCGTAGTTCACAGTCATGTTATTTTTCTCGACTGATGTTTCTCGACGCCTGCTTCTCGGTCCGGGGGCTTGTGCTCAGATCTTCTTGAACAATGCCGACCGGGTGGTCTCTTCAGCTCCGTCGGCTGCGGTGAAGAAGCGCTCCATAAAAATATCGCGCTCGAACAAGCGGCCCAGCATCAAAGCACTGATAGCCGAGTCGATCATCGGCGGCGGACCACAGAGATAAGCCTTGTTACCGGCAAAGCGGCCAGCAAAATATTCCTTCGCCGCTTCATGCACATAGCCACGAAAACCGGCCCAGTCAGGATCATCTTCTGCCTGGCTGAGCGCCGGTACGTAAGTGAAGTTGCTGTGCTTGGCCGCCAACTGCTCAAACAGTTCTCGGTTGTACAGTTCGTCACGGTTACGCGCGCCCTGGAACAAGGTCATCTGGCGGGTATCGCCGTGCTCGAGCAGATCCAGGATCATCGATTGCGGGCTGGATAGACCCGAGCCGCCGGCGATAAAGATCAGATCGCCTGGCTGCGAACGGCGCACGAAATATTGACCGTAGGGGCCGGACAGGCCGAGCTGATCACCGACCTCAAGCTGCTGATGGACATGTGTGGTCGCAGCGCCGCCTTCGATCAAACGAATATGCAGTTCGACCTCGTCAGCGCGGCTGGGTGGGTTGGCCAGCGAGAACGCGCGACTGCCCTCGATTCCCGGCAGTACCAGGTTGATGTACTGCCCGGCCTGGAAGGTCATCGGACGGTCGAGTTTCAGGTGCACACCCTTGATAGTTGGCGACAGCGTGACAATGCCGGTTACCGTGGCGACGTAATCCTCAACCGGGTAGCCCTCAAAATCGTCGTCCACATCAATATCGGCTTCAATCACTGCATCGCTCTGCAGCGTAGCGCAGCAGGCCAACACCTTACCCTCGTCCCGCTCGCTATCCATCAACGCAAAGGGTGAGGCTTCGCCAATGTCCACATCGCCCTCGACCACCTGAATCTTGCAGGTAGCACAGGTGCCGTGGCCGCAGGCAAAGGGCAACCATACGCCCTGGCGTAGCGCCGCTTGCAAGATAGTCTGGCCTTCTTCGACGTCGATATGCTCGCCGATCGGTTCGATAGTCAGTGAGTAACTCATATGCTCGACCTCAGCTAGCGCAACCGTTGATGCCGTTCAGACCCGGAGTGGTCAGCGTCAGCAGGCTCTTGTGATCAATCCCTTGAGCCAACAAACCGACATCGGCATTGGGGCTGAATGGTTGATCGTTCAGTTGCCATTGCGCCTGGGCGAAGTCCACTCGGGCACTGTCTGAATGCGCCGCGATGGCTGGGCGCAAAACGCCGCTGAAAAAGTCTCCCAGCGTCATGTCGGGCGCCACCAGAAAGGCGAAGGGCGAGCAGTACATCAGGTGTTTTTCCCAATACACATAAACCACCTGCATGCCGTTGAAATTGGCCACCGTGTCCTTGGGCTCAGTGATGTACTCGGATATGGCTTTGACGCTCATGATGCGTACCTCTTTATTGTTCTTGCTCATCAGGCGCAGCCGCAGACCGCGCCTGATGGCATAGTTAACGGGTATCAGGCCGCGTTTTTAGGCTTGGCAGCCTGCGGCTCGGCGGGTTTCTGACCCTTGATGGCCTGCCAGCGCTTGTGGTCTGGAGACCCCAGGTACTCGAAATTGTCTTGGCCAGCATTGATGTGGTAGTACTTGGTGACCACCGTCTCGACATCCGCTCCTTCGCAGTTGCCCTGATAGATCTGATGCACCGGCAACCAGGCCTGGATGTATTTCTCCGGCTCGTACTTGAAGATGTCGCAGCAGCCATCCGAGCAGAAGTGATAGCGCTCGCCCTCATGCTCCAGAGTACGGAGACTGAGCTTGGTCGGGTCATCGGGTTCGGTGAACAGAGTAGGCACCTGACACACTTGGCAGAGTTGCGGCAAGGTGGTGTTGTAGAAACGCTCACCCTTTTCCTGCAACGCCTGCCAATGCTCGAAGCGTGGACGGTAGTACTGATCGAAGGTGTCCGGGTACTGCTCCGAGAGCCAGTTCATTTCCTCTTCACTGGGGATCCAGGTATGGAAGTTGGTGGCCTGGCTGTACTGGTAGAAGGTCGACCACAGCTGGTGACTGATGTGATCCTTGCCCTTGTTCGCCTCATCCTGATATTTGGGCGGGCGAATACCGTAGCGCTCCAGATCCTTGAACAGCGCACCACCGTTCTGCTCGTAATACACCTCCCAGGCGTCCTTCCAGGACATCACCTTGTTCGGCAGCATGTAGTCCATCATCATGCTGACCAGACTCAACAGGCGATAACCGCGCCAGAACCACTTGTCGATCCAGTGCTGGATAATCGGCACGTTGTCTTCATGCTGCTCGAGCATGAACTTGATCACTTCAAGCCCCAGAGTCATGTGCCGGGCTTCATCAGATTGCGCTGAGAAACCGAAGGTTACGGTGGCCATGTCGCCGTTATAGGCGGCGCCAGACATGAAGGGCACAAACAGCAGATTGGTCAGGACATACTCGAAGGAGAACGAGATTGCCGTCAGAAATTCGAATGGGCCGGCACTGCGCGCATCATCAAAGAACGACTTGGGCACCGAGAGGAACCAGACGCGATCATGCATGTGGGCAAAATCGTGCAGGCCATTGAAGTGCTTGTTGTAATGGCTCATTGCATGGATCTGTGTCTGCACATGGCGCAACTCGTCAATCGCCTGCATCTGGCAAGCGGTACGCGCACCGGCGCCGCTGAACTGCCGACCAACTTTTGCATAGCCCTGGAAGGCACCGTACTCAAGTGGTGACACGCCGGATAGAAACAACTTCAGTGCATTGACGTAGCGCGCGTCAGAAATATTCTGGTGGCCATTGTTCTGGGCAAAGGCGTCGAAGATCGCATACAGTTTTTTCTCTTTTTCGGCCTGGTATTTCCAGTAGGCATCCATGGTCAGGCGGAAGGGATCCTCCCACTTGTCCCAATCGGTAATCTTGATGCCTTCGAAATCTTCCTGCGGGAAGATATCCTTTTTCGACTGGTAGCTGGGCTCCCAGGCCATGTCGCGGGTCAGGTACTGGTACTTGTCTTTGAGACTGAGTTTCTTCTTGTTGGTCACCATGGTCCGATCTCCTAATTTTTCCACTCGAGAATGAAATGATCTTCATCCTCATCCACGTTGCCGCCAATGCTGATCACGTCCAGAAGCATTTCCTGAACGTCCCACTCCCGGCCGATCATCTCTTCAACCGTTGCTCGGTTGATCACCAGGCGCTTCTCGGCCTGGATGCGAATCATGGCGGGCTGGTGCTGCACTTCGGCGTGGGGGTTGTCCTGCGTAATGGCTTCCACGATGTAACGGGCGTTGTCGTTATCCTGGAAGACGATAAAGGCGAGCTGGCTCATGCCTGTACTCCCTGGCTGTTGAGGCCAAGCTTCTTCAGCCGAGTAGCGAATTGGGCGCGCACGGCATCCAGTGCCTCACGGCCCATACTGGCGTCAGCCAATGGTGCCAGCGCTTCATAAGCACGTGGCTCCCACTGGTCCACCCACGCCTGCAGCTGGACCGCATTGGTTTCGCTCTCGGCCATCACGGTCTTGACCATGGCATCGACCCAGCGCACGGTCTCCTTGGACCAGTCGCGCATGAATTCGGTGAGCATCGACACATCAGCCGCACCCTGCCGGTCCAGCCATTGATCGAACTCCTGATACATCAAGGGATACAACAGGCCATCAATGATCAGGTTCTGCGTCAGGCTCAGTTCGAACCAGTCCTTGATCACCAGCGTGTCTTCGACCAGACGGCGCATGGGCTGCCACAGCGCATCATCCATCCAGTAGGTTTTCGAGCGGTCCAGTGCTTCGCCGGTACCGCCATCGATGATCAACGCTATACGCGACAGATACTGGCCTGCTCCGAGCCGATCCATGGCCTGGTAGATATGCATTTGGGTCACAGTGCCGGCGATGCAATCGCCAGCGACACCACTGTTGTTCATGTTTGCGCCCAGCTCGACATGCCGCAGCGGCACCAAAAAACGCAACAGGGTTTCTTGCAGGGCTTCCGGCAACCGAGTGATCAGGCCGCGCTTTTCACAAAAGCTGTAGCTGTGCTCGGTGGCTTCCTGCATCTTGGCGCGGTTCTGAACATAGGCGCCGTAATAGAACTGACGGGGATCGGTCACGCTGTGCCAGTCAGCCATGCGGATACCGGTGCGCGTCGGATCATTGAGCGTACGCTCGGGATCCCACAACGGCTTGTAATGGAAGTTGGTCACCGCTTCGATATCGAAGCTGGCTTCTTGATAACGGCTCGCCGGCTTGTCGCCAAAACGCCGCTTGATGTTGCTGTAGGTATTGCGAATCGGCTCGACCGAATTGGTCTTGATTTCAATGCTCATATCAACGCTACCGTCTTGTTTTTGTAAGGGTGTACGAACCTGTTGGATCAGCGGCTTCCGTGCTCACCAAAACGCCACTTGACCATCTCCTCATCCACTATCCGAGCCATCTCTTCACTCATATGCTGCACATGGTTGTGCTGACAAAAGTGCTCGAAGGCCGCCCAGGGGAGGACCAACTCAACAAACAGATCGGGGTAGCCGATGGCGAAGTCGAACTCAACCAGGCGGGCGCCGGGCTCACTGCGTACGCGAACATATCGGGGCATCTGATCAAAAGTTTGTGCGGGTTGACTCATAACGCTGTCACCTGTGCTTGTTGTTGTGTGAAAGCAATAGAGCAACGCTTGTGCCAAGAACCGGGACCCTGACAAAGAACACGTACATCTCTTTGTTAAATAAAGATTTTTATTTATATATTAAAAAAGGTGAAGCCTTTGGCAAAACAGAAAACCCGCTGAAAACCCCGAATTTTTAATCATTTGATCAAATGCGCGAGAGCGTTCACGCAAATGCTCAGGCCACGGCGACGCCGCAGCACTTTTTCATCATTTGGTTGATTTTTAGGTGAATCCGAGTAGAAGATGAAAAGATAAAAACTGCCGTCGCATGCATCACCCCTGAGACATCTTGACGCCGGCAACGCCTCCGCTAATAAAAATAGGCAAACGCCATGGCGATCAGCTACAAGCCCCATGTTCAGTACTCGGACTATATGGACCTGAGCGAACAAATCCGCTTCCAAAGCGCTGATGGAAAGATCTGGTTCGGAGAACAGCGCATGCTATTGCTGCAGGTCTCAGCCATGGCCAACTTCCGCCGCGAACTGGTCAACAGCCTGGGCATTGAGCGCGCCAAAGGCTTCTTTATGCGCATGGGCTACCAGTCCGGGATCAAGGACGCCGAGCTGGCCAGGCACCTGCGCCCGCACTGCAGTGAGCTGGATATTTTTCTCGCCGGCCCGCAGCTGCACTCACTCAAGGGAATGGTAAAGGTGCGGCCGATCCAGATTGATCTGGACCAGGAGTCCGGAAACTTCTATGGCGAGCTAGAATGGATCGACTCCTTCGAAGTAGAAATCTGCCAGACCGAATTGGGCATGATGGATGAACCTGCGTGCTGGTCACTGCTCGGCTACGCCTGTGCCTATACCTCCTCGTTCATGGGTAGGGAAATCATCTTCCGCGAAACTCACTGCCGGGGCCGCGGTGACGAGAAATGTCTAATTGTCGGCAAACCCGCAGAGGAGTGGGAAGACGCTGAGGCATTCCAAGAGTACTTCCGCAGCGACCCGATCATAGAGGAACTTTACGACCTGCAGAGCCAGTTGAGTTCGCTACGTACCAGCCTGGAAAAGCAGCAGGGACAGTACTACGGGATCGGCCAGTCGCACGCCTATAAAACCGTGTGCCAGATGATCGACAAGGCAGCCACGGGCAAGGTTTCGGTGCTACTACTGGGAGAAACTGGCGTCGGCAAGGAAGTCATCGCACGCAGCGTACACCTGCGCAGCGAGCGCGCCGAGCAACCCTTCGTGGCGGTCAATTGTGCGGCGATTCCACTCGACCTGATTGAAGCTGAACTGTTCGGTGTCGAAAAAGGCGCTTATACCGGCGCCAATCAGTCGCGCCAAGGCCGTTTTGAAAGAGCCAATGGCGGCACCATTTTCCTTGATGAGGTAATTGAACTGTCACCCCGCGCCCAGGCTACGTTACTACGAGTGCTGCAGGAAGGTGAGATGGAACGGGTAGGTGATGCCCGCACCCGTGCGGTTGACGTGCGCGTGATTGCTGCAACTAACGAATCCTTGGCCGAAGCGGTAGAAAACGGCCGCTTCCGCGCCGACCTGTATTACCGTTTGAATGTCTTCCCAGTAAAGATTCCACCCTTGCGCGAGCGCCTTGAGGATCTGCCTCTGCTGGCCGAGCATTTCCTGAAGAAGTTTCACGGCGAATATAATAAACGCACCCTCGGGCTTTCCGACAAAGCGCTTGAACTATGCCTGCATTACCGCTGGCCTGGGAATATTCGCGAACTCGAAAACGTCATCGAACGCGGCGTCATACTGACCGACAATAACGAATCAATCAGCCAGGACTCGTTGTTTGCAGTGTTTCCTGACAACCCGGAAAGCAAATACGAAGAGCGTCTGAACGCGACCGGGCAGTTGGTCGATGTCAAATCAACGGCTGCAGTGGATGGCGATTGGGCCACCCGCATCATCACTGAGGGCATCAGCCTTGAAGTGCTGGAGCAGCAGCTGATGTACAAAGCCATGGATATGGCTCAACAAAATGTCTCCCAGGCCGCCAGACTACTCGGCCTAAGTCGCCCGGCCCTGGCCTATCGATTAAAGAAGATCGACTCCTCGCTCTGACCCTGCACTTTCCCATAGCGGGTTGCCCGCCCGCTTGAACACCCTGACCGGCAATCAAGTCCTCGCTCGTTTCCAAACGACCAAGGCTGCTTTTGCGCATTTTATCAAAAGAGAAAACGCGCCTGCGACTTTGATCAATTGGTAAATAAACTCACCCACCGCGCTTGCTCCCCACTGCGCCGAAGGCGCTTTAGAAACTATAAAAGCTGATATTTAACAAATACCTGCACTCATAAGCGGGGCAATAAGACCCGTACTGGCACGGCCGTTGCTAGAAGCTGTTCAGTCGCTTTGCTTATACAAAAACAAAACAGTGGTGACGTAACATGCTTGATGCCCTATGGCGCTCTGTGCGCCCGCCGTTTAACCGGCTTTTTCCCCCTCTCGCTCTTGCCAGCCTTGGCGCTGTGCTAGCCGGCTGCGAAGCCGCCCTTGATCTGAACGCTGTTGCCCGACAGGCAGAACAATCCACCCAGCGCACTGACTTCTACCAGGCCATGGCCAGCAACGCTGAGATCACCTTGCTGGTAGGCAATCAAGGTGTGGTGATCAGCAGCCTGGACAATGGCCAGCAATGGCAGCGCCAGCAGTTACCTACCGACATGAGTCTGATCGATCTGGATGTCTGCCCGGATGGCAGTTTTATTGCCCTGAGTTTCGACAATCAGCTTTGGTATGCCGATGCCCTAGCTGAGACCTGGACTGCTCACGCCTTACCCAGCAGTGAGCAGATGATGGCCGCGACCTGCGCACCGGATGGCAGTTGGTGGGCCGCCGGTGCATTCAGCACCCTGCAGAGCAGTGCTGATCAAGGCCAGAGCTGGGACGAGGTCAGCCTAGACGAGGACGCCATTTTCACCACGCTGCAATTCATCAATGCCGAGCAGGCGATTGTCAGCGGTGAATACGGTTTGCGCTTCATTACCCACGACGGCGGTCGCAACTGGGAGCCCTCCGGCAGCCTGCCGGATGAGTTCTACCCGCACGCCAGCCACTACCTGTCCCTGGAGCAGGGCTGGGTAGGCGGGTTGAACGGCTTTATCTGGTACACCGGTGATGCCGGGGAAACCTGGCATCGCCAGCCGACCGGGACCGAAGCGCCGGTATTTGGTTTTATCGATGGGCCACAAGGTCTCTATGCGGTCGGCGAGAACGCCACCGTACTGCAGCTACGCGGCCAGCACTGGACATCCCTGCCTACCCCCGAACAGCCCCTGTACCTACGAGCCGGACGCTTGCTGCCCAATCAACATCTGTTGGCCGCTGGTGGCCGCGGACTATTGCTGAATATCGCACTCCCAAAGGCCCTGGCGGCCAGCACTGACTGAGGATACCGACATGCCTGGAATGCACCGCTTTACCCATGCCATGCACGGCCTCGAAGTGTGGGTTTTCAACAATCCACGCAAGGTACTGGTCGCCATTGCGTTGCTCACGCTGTTATTTGCCCTACGCATACCGGGGTTGAAAATCTACACCGATTTTGCCGATCTGCTACCCCAACAGCATCCCTATATCGAGCTGCACAACAGCATCAAGGACAGCTTCGGCGGCGCAAACGTGCTGGTGGTGGGGGTTGCCTTTGAACAGGGCGACATCTTCAGCAACACCAATCTGGCCACCATTGACCGCATCACCCACGCAGTCGACAACCTGCCCGGCGTCAACCATAACCTGGTCACCAGCGTAACCCATCGTAACTCACGCAAGATCTGGTTGACCGAGGTCGGATCGATCAATTCAGAGCCCTATTTCGACGCCCAGCAGAATGAGTACAGCGAAGAGCAACTGGCCAACATGCGCGCCGATGTGGCCGCCAACCCACGCATCTACGGGCCGCTGGTATCGCCGGACTTCAAGATGGCGCTAGTCAAGGCGCAATTGATCGAAGGCCAGCTGGATTACGAAAACACCTTCGCTCAACTGCAACTGCTGCGGGAAAAAGAAGCCCGCGACGGGATGACCATCTACGCCACCGGCCAACCGGTGCTGGTCGGCTGGGCCTACACCTATATGGACCAGATTCTGCAGATCTTCATCTTCACGGTGCTGATCATGCTCGCGCTGCTGATCTTTCATTTTCGCAAGGCCTATGGCGTGCTCATCCCGCTAGGTGGCGTGATGGTCTCGACGATCTGGGGGCTAGGCATCATCAGCCTGTTGGGCTTCAATCTTGACCCCCTGGGCCTGGTTATCCCCTTCCTGATTGCCGCCCGCGCCATGAGCCATGGCGTGCAATTGGTCGAGCGTTACTACGCCGAAGTGCGCACGCTAGGCAATGGCCAACTGGCCGCTCGTGCCACTTTTGAGAGCCTGTTCCGGCCAGGCTCGCTGGGCGTGGTCTCGGACGCGGTCGGCTTGTCGCTGATTGCCATCGGCTCCATCGCGCTGAATACCAAACTGGGTATTTATGCCTCGTTGTGGGCCTCGACCGTCATCCTCACGGTACTGATCGGCGTGCCGCTGCTACTGTCGATTCTGCCCACGCCAAAAAATCCGGAACTGCGCGAAACGGCCCTGCGCTATGTCGGCGGCGCCTGTGCACGCACCCTATCACGTCCCGGCGCGGCACCGATCGTGCTGGGCATTGCCGCGCTGGCGATCATCGTCGGGCTGATCTCCGCCTCCAACGTGCGCATCGGGGACTCGGAGCCCGGCTCGCCGATCCTCTATCCAGAGCATGACTACAACCTTTCCTCGAAGGAGGTGAACGACCGTTTCCCCGGCTCGGAAGAGCTGTACATCATTGCCGAGCACGATGAAGTTGGCGGCTTAAAGCGTCCGGAGGTACTGCGAGCTATGGGTGACTTGCAGGCGCATATGCTTGGCGACCCAGGCGTAGGTGGCAGCAAGGGACTCCCCGACCTGGTCAAACAGGTCAACCGGCTAATGCACAATGATGACCCGCGCTGGTTCCAGATCCCCCACGATGCAGATTATGTAGGCGGGCTGATGTTCACCTACATGGCCTCCAGCCCCATTCCCGGCGCGCTGAACGAGTTCAACGATACCGACGATCGCATCGCCAACCTGGTCTTCTATTACAAAGACCGGCAGGGCGAGACGATCCGCCGGGCCATGTATATGGCGCAGCAGTGGATCGATGCCAACCAAGGCAAGGTTGAGGGTCTGACAATTCGCCTGGCCGGCGGCACCATGGGCGTGGCAGCAGCGATGAACGAGTCCGCGTTCGAGACCAACCTGATTGTACTGCCCCTGGTATTTCTGCTGATTTTTGCCTTTGTCATGCTGTTCTACACCTCCTGGCACGCTGGCCTGATGATGCTGCTGGCAATGTTTTTCGCCACCGCATTGACCTACGGCTATATGGGCATCAGCGGGCTGGGCATCGACATCAATACCGTGCCGGTGATTGCCGTAGGCATCGGCGTCGGCATCGACTACTCGATCTACATGATGGATCGCATCCGCGAAGAAATGGCCAAGACCGGTGATCTGCGCGACGCGGTGCGGCGCTCCATTGCCACCACCGGCATGGCGATCAGCTTTACCGCGATCACCCTGATGGCCGGGATCATCATGTGGGTGTTGCTCTCTGACCTGCGCTTCCAGGCCGATGCGGCCATGCTGTTGTGCGTGATGATCGTCATCAACGGCATTGCCGCCATGCTGCTGGTCCCGGCATGGGTTCTGGTCATGCGCCCGCGCTTTATTACCGATGTTTACGTGGATGAGGACGGCGTGCTGCATGCCGACCGTTACCCCGACGAAGCATTCCCGTCATCTGCCCGGCATGGGGCGGGGGATGGGCTGATACAGGGCGCCACCTGACGGCACCCCGTCAGCGCACCCATTCCACCCTGCAAGAGGAACTGCCATGCAAACAACAATAAAAGGCCTGAAGCACTGGAGCCTGTCTCTGCTTGGAAGCGCCGGTCTGGTTCTGACGCCCCTCGCCAGCGCGATCGCTGATGAGGAAATCAGATACTCCGGTTACTACGAGAATGCCACCTTCGTTCGCGATAGCGTGGGGTTGTCCAAATTCCGCAATACCATGCAATTGAATGCCGAGCGCAAGATCGGTGAGTTTGGTCTGTTCAGTAACGTTTCCTGGAACGCCGTCTTGCGCGGCTCCTACGACGGCGTCTATGACCTGAACAAGAACGAATACGGGCGCAACGCTGGCGGCCCAGTGATGCTTGAAAATATCGGCGGCGGCAACAGCGTGCCCCATGGCGGCGGCCTGAAGCTGCCGAACACCTTCGATGTGGCCAACAACCCCAACGAAGGCATGGTGGTACTGGGCGAACACCTGCATAACACCGACGGTGGCGTCGCCTTTGGCGTACCGGTACGCCCCTGTGATGTAGACAGCCGGGGCTGTATCAAAGGCTACCTCGACAAGGACACCGACGACCTGCGCTACAGCGAGTTCAATGATCGTCTGGACTTTATCCGCGAGCTGTACGTGGACTTCGACTATGGTCTGGATAACGGTCATATTCTCAGTACCCGACTGGGCAAACAGCAGGTCGTCTGGGGTCGCACCGATCTTTTCCGTGTACTTGACGTAATCAACCCGGTGGATTTTTCGCGCAATAATATCTATGACGAGCTGCAGGATATTCGCATCCCCATGTGGATACTAAAAACTGACTACCGCATGGGTCCGGGGGAGATTTTCGATGACCTGAACCTGTCCTTCGTCTGGAACTTCGACCGTTTCCGGCCACATGATATTGGTCAATGCGGCTCGCCGAACAATATCCTCGATGCCGCCTGCTTTTTCCGTGGCATGAACAACCTCTGGGAAAACGGCGGTACCGTCTCCAACTTTGCCGGCGGCGTGCTGGCGACTGATTTCGGCCCCGGCCAAATTGGTATTCGCAAGGCCCATATGCCCGCTTGGAGCCTTTCCAACGGTCAGTTCGGCATCAAACTGGAAGGGGTCTATGGCGACATCGGCTTTTCGCTGAACGCGTTGACCTACCGATCGCAATTGCCATCGCTGCGCGGTGGCGTTCCCGGTCAGAACGGTTTCACCGGCGAGGTCGCAGCCTGGCCAAGCCTGATCGCCTTCGATATCCACTTCCCACGGGTCAATTTGATCGGTGGTTCGCTGGACTATTACGCGCAAGGAATCGACACCGTATTCCGTATGGAAGTAGCGCATACCGAAGGTGAGGAGTTCGCCAATACCCTGCAGTCACGCCTGTACTCCGAGTCTGATGTAACCCGCTTTGTGGTCGGGGCAGACAAGAACATCTTCCTGCCCTTCCTTAATCGCAAGCGCGCGTTCCTGTTCTCTGGTCAATTGTTCGGTCAAAAAATTCACGAGCATCAGGTGAAGGACGGCCCGGCGGGCAAGGTTGGCATGCCGGATTGGAAACACAACTTTATCGGCACCCTGCTGGTCAAGGGCTGGTGGATGAACGACCGTTTGAGCCCGCAAATCCTCGCAGCACATGACTTCAAGGCCGAAGCCACTGCCATCGCACCCAGTATCGAATGGCTAGTCAACGACCGGCTGAAAATCACCGGCGGCGCCAACATAAAGGTCGGGCGCGGGGCCCGCGAGTTTGACGACTGCCGCAGCTGCAACCCCTGGGACCCCTTCACCGCCGCCTTTTCCGGCCACCCCGCAGGCCAGAGCCTGGGCTTAGGTGGCTATGAACCGCTGGGACGTTTCCGCGCGGGCCCGATTGGCATGGCGCAAAAAGAAGACGAACTGCAGCTGACCGTTCGTTACAGCTTCTGATTACGAGGAACAACAATGAACAAGAATCTCAAACATTTTACCCACGCTATCCTTACTGCCGGCATAGTCGCCAGTCTGTTCAGCGCCAGTGTGTTGGCGAATGACGCATTGATAGACAGCAGCTTCCATCCCTATAAGGACGAGGTGCCCTCTCATGATGGCCTCCAAGCTGGCTTGGTCATCAACCAGGGCAACCTGGCCCAGTTCAAGGACATCATCGATCCGGCCTTTGCCTCCTTTATCGAACAGGGCTGGCTGGAGGTTACTGTCGGCGAGACCACCTCCTTCGATCTGCACCCAGGCTACATCGAGGCCAGCCGCAGCGGTCTGGGCCAGGTCTCCCTGGGTGCCACCCCAGGCGAAATAAACGGTTGGGTCGCTGGCCGGCCATTCCTTGAAGAACCTGATGCCAGCGACCCCCGGGCGGGCGAAAAGCTCGCCTGGAATTACAAGTACGGTTACAACTGGGGTGATAGTGCAGCAATTGCGCCTTTCTACTGGAAATACCGGGACATGAATTCGGGCAAGCTGGAGCGAACCATCAAGTTCAACTTCCACTTTCTGAATTTCACTGGCCGGGTCAACCACCAGCCGGTCCCGGCGGTAACGCCCAACCCCTCTGAACTTTTTCGCGGCATCTACGTGCAGGTACTGGAGCCCTATGACGTACGCAACACTCAGCTATTGATTCACCGCGCGCAGGATGACCTCAAGCGTGACAACTCCTGGCTGTATCTGGGCTTTCAGCGCCGCGTGCGCCGTTTGGCAACGGGTCAGGTAACCGATGCGTTTCTCGGCTCCGATCTGATGATTGAAGATTTCGAAGGGTACAACGGCCGCATCTCCGACATGAACTGGAGCTACAAAGGCACCCGTCACATGCTGATGCCCTTCTACAACCACAACGACCTAAAACTGGATGCGGAAACCCACAGCGACAGCGACGGCTATCAGGTAGTGGCCTTTAGTGGTCAAGGCGGCTGTTTCCCGAACATTACCTGGCAACTGCGCAAGGTCTATGAGGTAGAGGCATCGCCGGTTGACAGCAGCCACCCACTGTCCAAGCGCGTGCATTTCATCGATGCACAAACCTTCACTATCCCGCGTACCGTTTCCTATGACCGCAGCGGCAACCTGTGGAAGACCTTCACCATCGGGCAGGCGCACCCCGATCACCACCTGCCTGCCAATAAGGGCACGGGCGTATCGATTGATGACAGCTTCAGCATGATCGACGTCCAGGCAATGCATTGCACCACCGGCCAGTTCAAGGGCCAAGTTAATCCTAGCTTGAGCACACCGGATATGTTCAGCGTTCAGCACATGCGCGCTACCGGCAACTGAGTGTGTTGGTTGGGTAAGCTGCTCCGACTTTAAGCCTGCGCAATGCGGGCTTTTTTTTTGCTGGACGCGCAAGAACTAGCACGGGAAAGCGCTATTAAAGTATTTATAAAGGCACACTAGGCAATATCCTTTTCTCCTGCAGCTATTGCCCCAGCACAAGCAAGCAGGCTATACAGAACGGCATTTCGCTCAGTCAGGATCATCCATGCGCAAGCGCCTCGTACCCATACTCATCATCAGCTTCGGCATTCTTGTGTTCGTAGTGCTGCGCGTCACCCGCGACGTACCCGCGCCAGTCGAGCCCCAGGAACGCAGCTGGCGAGTTGACGTCATGGACATCCAACCCGAGGCATTGCAATCGAGCCTGACGCTCTATGGCCAACTTGAATCACCGCGACGCTTCACCGTGGTGGCACCCATGGCCGGGCGAATTGGCGAGCTGTCGGTTCGTGACGGGCAGACCGTTGAGCAGGGCACCTTGCTGGTGGCATTAGATGAAGCAGACATAGTCCCGCGGGTTAAACAAGCCGAGGCGGACCTGGCCGACGCTCAGGCACAACTGCTCAGCGAACAGCTGAACCACCGCAATGACCGGCAAGCGCTCGCCCTGGAGCGGCGCATACTCGAAAACGCCGAAAAGAGCTTTAAACGTATAGAGCAACTGGTCGGTCGCGAGCTGGTGTCCCGCGCGGAGCTGGATAATGCGCAGGATGTGGTCGAGCGCGCGGCCCTGACGGTGGCTACCCGGCAACGCAGTCTCGATAGTCACGACTCACGGCTGGCGGCATTGCAGGCGCGCTCCGAGCGTGCTCAGGCGACCCTGGAAAGCATGCACCGCGATGCCAACCGCAGCCGCTTTATGGCGCCTTTTGCTGGCGTGGTTGGCAGTGTCGAAGTCGCCGAGGGTGATCAGGTCAATGCCAACGCGCCGCTGCTGGACTTCTACCCCATCGACGGTATGGAATTACGCGCCAGCCTACCGCAAATCCATGCTCAGGAATTTATCCAGGCATTGGCTGCGGGCCAGCAACTGGTTGCCCGCACTCTGGAAACGCTGCCGCCGCTGAGCATGACACTAGAGCGCATTGCCGGTCAGGCAGACGCCCGCGGGGTGGAGGCGCTGTTTACCCTCGACCAGCCCGTCGCCGGATTGAGAATCGGCAACCTGCTGGCCATCAGTGTGTCCAAGCCAGCCAGTCAAAATAGCGTGGCGCTGCCCTACAGCGCGCTCTACGGCAACGACACCGTATATGCACTGGTAGACGGCCGGCTGTCACGCGTCGAGGTCCAGCGGGTAGGGGAAACACGTCGGGACGATGGGCAGCGCTGGATCCTCGTGCATTCAGATGCACTGGAGCCAGGCATGCGGATTGTTACTACGCATCTGCCTAACGCCCTGCAGGGGCTGAAAGTGGAGACCGGCGAGGTAGGCGAGGTAGTAACGCCTGCGGAGGCCGCTGAATGACCCGCCCAACCAGTCCGGTCGGCTTTTTTGTTCGGCACAAGGTCGCTGCCAACCTGGTGATGCTGGTCATGCTGATGGTCGGCGTGCTCGGTTTGATGCGGATGAACATCCAGTTCTTCCCTACCTTTGCACTGGATTTTGTCACCGTACGTGTGGTCTGGAGCGGTGCCGCGGCAGAGGATATCGAACAGGCTATTACCCAGCCACTGGAGCAACGCCTGCGCAGCCTGGAGGGGCTGAAGTCGATGACCTCTACCTCCGCCCAGGGTATCTCGAACATTACCCTGGAGTTTATCGAGGGCACCGATGCGATCATCGCGCTGGATGATGCGCGCCAGCAGGTTGATGAGTTCCGTAACCTGCCGGCTGATGCTGAGCGTCCGGAAGTCATGCGCGTGGCGCGCTTCGACCCCATCGCGACGCTGGTGATCTACGGACCCTATGCCGACCATGAACTACGCAGCCTGGCTTACCGTTACGAACGCGACCTGCTCAGCCGGGGTATTGATCGTATCGACATTCGCGGCTTGCCGGCCCAGCAGATCAGCATCGAAGTGCCTAACAGCCAGCTGCAACAAATGGGCATGTCGCTGGATCAGATCGCCGAGCGGGTCGCGGCGGAATCCAGCGACTTGCCCGCTGGCCTGGCGGGTGAGCTGGACTCCGCGCGCGAGTTGCGCGCGATCGAGCAGCGGCGCAATCCGGAGCAGTTTGCCAATCTGCCACTGCAACCCGGCGGGGTCAATTATGTCCGCCTCGGTGATGTTGCCGCTATTCGTCAGGAGTCGATGCGCAATCAGTTGGAACTCCGGCACAAGGACTATCCCGCAGTCGAACTACTGCTTCAGCGCGCCGAAAATGGCGACTCCCTGGCCTCGGCGAATATTCTCACCAACTGGTTGGAAGAAGTCGAACCAACGCTGCCTCCGGGTATTTCCGTTGACGTTTACGACCAGGCCTGGCAACTGATCAATGACCGCATCAGCCTGCTCGTCAGCAACGGCATCGGCGGTTTGGCGCTGGTGCTGCTGCTGCTCTATCTGTTCCTGCCAGGCCGCGTCGCACTTTGGGTTGCGGTAGGTATTCCTACGGCCTTTCTCGCCGCGCTGGGGGTATTCTGGCTGATTGGTGGCTCGATCAATATGATCTCGCTGTTCGCGCTGATCATGGCGCTGGGGGTCATCGTTGATGATGCCATTGTGGTTGGAGAGGACGCCGATGCGCACTTTCGCCACGGCGAGAACCCGGCGTATGCCTCGGAGGGTGCTGCCAACCGCATGCTCTGGCCGGTGGTGGCCTCGTCACTGACGACCATCGCCGCGTTCATGCCCCTGTTGGTCGTGGGTGGCATTTTCGGCAATATTCTCGGCGACATTCCGATTGTGATGATCTGCGTGCTGATTGCCTCATTGCTGGAGTGTTTTGTAGTACTCCCGCATCATCTGCGCAACGCTTTCAAGCCGGCGGCGGTATCAACCGGGAACAGCCTGCTGCAACGTGGCGGGCGCCGCGTGGATCGCGTCCGCCAGGGCTTTGATCGGCACTTCGACCACTTCCGCGAGGGCCGCTTCCGGCGTTTTTCCCAACTTACCCTCCGGCATCGCAGCGCCACCCTGGCCTGCGCGCTGGTCAGTATCATTCTGACCATCGGCCTGATCAGCGGCGGGCGCATCGGTTTCAGCTTTTTCCCCACGCCCGAACCGCAGGCGATCTACGCCAACGCCAATTTTGTTGCGGGCACACCCAAAGCACAGGTCGATGCCTTCCTGGAGCATTTGCAGGACACCTTGAATCAAACCGAAGACAGCTTCGGCGTGCATCTGATCGACAACGCCATCGTCCGCCGCGGTGAAGCCGTGGGCGCATCAGGTGCCGGACGCCTGGGCGACCAACTGGGCTCGATCACCGTGGAGCTGGCCTCGCCGGATCATCGCGACGTGCGTAATATTGCCTTTATCCGCGCCTGGCGCGAACGCATCCAGCTGCCCGCCGGTATCGATCAGTTGATCATTACCGAACGCACCGGCGGCCCGCCGGGCAAGGACGTTAACGTGCGACTGACCGGCGACAGCCCCACCCAGCTCAAGTTAGCGGCCGAAGCAGTGTCGGTCATGCTCGCGGGTATCTCTGGGGTCGTCAGTACACAAGACGATATGCCTTGGGGCCGCGAGCAGTTGATCTACAGCCTGACGCCCTATGGTCAGTCACTAGGGCTGAGCACTCAGAGTCTTGGCCGACAGCTACGCGCTGCCTATGACGGTCGTCTGGCGCAGATCTACCAGCAACAATCGGATGAGATCGAGGTTCGCGTACAACTGCCGCGCGCCGAGCGCGAGCAGTTGGGCAGTTTGAATGATCTGGCTATCCGCTTGGACGATGGCCGCTTCGTACCCCTCAATCAGGTCGCCGAGTTCGACACACGCCAGGGCTTTGAAGCCCTACGCCACGCGGAAGGACGCCTGGCAGTAGAGGTCACTGCTGATCTCGACGCCACCCAGACCACTGCCGGCCAGGTGATCGCCGCACTGTCCAACGCGCTGCCAGAACTCGCGGCCCAATATAATGTGCGCTACAGCTTCGAGGGGCGCTCGGCCGATCAGCGCGAAACCCTGGGCGACATGCGCACGGGTCTGATCATCGGCCTGCTGCTGATGTATGCGGTGCTGGTCTGGGTCTTTTCGTCCTGGAGTACGCCATTGATCGTCATGGCAGTGATCCCACTGGCCCTAGTGGGCGCCTTGCTGGGGCATTGGTTCATGGGCTTGAACATGACAATACTGTCGCTGTTTGGGCTGTTCGGCCTGTCCGGCATTGTGGTCAATAACTCGATTATTCTGGTGAGTTTTTATCAACAGCAACGCAAGCGCGGTCTGAATATTGGCGAAGCCTTGAATGAGGCCGTGGTGCAACGCTTGCGAGCGGTGTTGCTGACGTCGCTAACTACCATCGGCGGCCTGTTGCCACTGCTGTTTGAAACCTCATTGCAGGCCCAGTTCCTGATTCCGATGGCCACCTCCATTGCTTTCGGCCTGGGCTTCTCGACCCTGCTGGTGCTGCTGGTAATCCCCGCACTGATGTCGGTGCTGGAAGAGTTCAAGGAACGCCGCAGCCCCCGCCCAGCGCACACCAGCTAAACATCGCGCAGAAAAAACCCGGCATCTGCCGGGTTTTTTTCAAGCGCTGATCAATAGACCAGATCAGGACTGCTTGACGCTTTCCATGGTCTTGGTAATCGCAGCCACGGCAGAGCCGATATTGGTCAACTCCGCGGGCAAAATCATGGTGTTGTTGGTCTTGGCCAGCTTGCCGAACTCACGTACGTACTGCTCGGCAACCCGCAGGCCGACCGCATCCTTGCCGCCTTCGGTGTTAATCGCTTCGGCAACACGTCGCAGGCCTTCTGCAGTCGCTTCGGCGATCAGTTGGATTTCACGGGCACGACCTTCGGCTTCGTTGATCTGACGCTGCTTGTCAGCCTCGGACAGGTTAATCGTCTCCTGCTTCATACCTTCGGACACGTTGATCTTGGCTTCCCGCTCACCTTCAGACTGGGCAACTACGGCGCGACGTTCCCGCTCGGCGCGCATCTGTTTTTCCAACGCGTCCAGAATGGTTGCCGGCAGTTCGATATCGGCAATCTCATAACGCAACACCTTGACACCCCATGGCTGGGCCGCTTCGTCCAGCGCTAACACCACCTGGGTGTTAATGGTTTCACGCTCCTCAAAAGTCTTGTCCAGTTCAATCTTGCCGACCACCGAACGCAACGTGGTTTGCGCCAACTGCATGGCCGCATAGCGATAATCGTTAATGCCATAACTGGCCAGCTTGGGATCCACCACCTGAAGATAGAGCACGCCGTTAACCACAACCTGAATGTTGTCTTTGGTCACGCAGGCCTGGCTGGGCACATCAATGGCCTCTTCCTTTAGCGTGTGCTTGTAGGAAACCCGATCAACAAAGGGTACCAGCAAGTGAAAACCGGCTTCCAAGGTCTTCGCATACTTGCCCAGACGCTCGACAATAAAGGCTGATCGCTGCGGGACGATACGGGCTGTCTTGGCCACCGCGATGACGACCAATACCAGAAACGCCAACGAAATCATTGTTGCAATATCCATGTACTTGCTCCGTTATATATTACTTATTAAAAAACTGAAATCTGCTCATGGCCGCTGCCGGCTGACCTTGAGTACGATGCCATTATGATCCGTCACCCAAGCATGCTCACCTGCGATTAACGCCTCATTGGACTCAGCGTCCCATTTCGCGCCGTTGAGCAATACATCGCCCACGCCATCGACGAAATCCTCAAGCACCTGCACCCGCGCGCCAATAAAACCAGCATCGTCCATATCCTTGAGCGAGCGATCGCCCTCGGTGCCCTTGAGCCAGCGTTGGCAGTGCCGCCTCAAGCCAAAGAGGGCGACCAGACTGACGGCCGCAAAGCAGATCAACTGAACGCTAGCCGACTCGATTATGCCCAACAGGGTGAGCAGACCCACTACCAACGCGCCCAGCCCGAAAAACGCAGCAATCAGCCCAGGGACAAAGAACTCCGAGGCGAGCAATAACAGCCCCAGCAGCAGCCAGAAGGCATATCCGTTAAACAGCGTGCTTTCCACCATGGTCTCAATCCTTATTACTGGCGCGTACAAGGCATTTACATTAACAGATGACGCGCCATTTTAATCCTTCAGACACAGCCGGAATTGCTTGAGCAAACGCAAAGCATATGAGCGCTGATAAGAACAACCAACAGCTGAATTGCCGTTCATCTGATTTATCTAATGAATCATGCCGGAGCAGACGCCGCGACTGATGAGTCATAAAACAGACCCTTAGTCTTGACCTCGATCCCGCCCGGCGCTTCTTCAATTCATTCCAGCCCCCGTCTATGCTGATCCGGCGTATCGTCAGATGTCGTCGCACACAACAAAAATAATGCTCCAAGACACAAAGGACACTTCCTTATGCAAATCAGAACCAGGCTCGCCCTGGCACTCGGGCTGGTCGCCACCGTGACCGTCTGCGGTCAAGCACAGGCCAACTACACCAAAACCCAATACCCCATCGTCCTTGCCCACGGCATGCTCGGCTTCGATAACATTCTGGGCATCAATTACTGGTATGGCATTCCGGCAAACCTGCGCAGTGGCGGTGCCAGCGTGTATGTCAGCTCCGTAAGCCAACTGGACACCTCGGAAAAGCGCGGCGAGCAGTTGTTGCAACAGGTGCAGAACATTGTCGCGATCAGTGGCAAGCCCAAGGTCAACTTGATTGGCCATAGCCATGGCGGACCGACCATACGCTACGTTGCTGCCGTCAGGCCCGACCTGATTGCTTCGGTGACCAGCGTCGGTGCGCCGCACAAGGGATCAAAAACCGCCGACTTTATCCGCAACGTACCGCCTGGTTCAGCTGGTGAGACGGTTCTTGCCGGTATCGTCAACGGCCTGGGTGGGCTGATCAACTTTCTCTCCGGCGGCAACACCACGACGCCGCAGAACGCACTGGGTGCGCTGGAGTCGCTGAACTCTGTGGGTGCTGCGCAGTTCAACGCGCGCTTCCCCCAGGGCCTGCCAACCAGTGCCTGTGGTAGCGGAGCGGCCAGCGTGAACGGTGTGCGCTATTACTCATGGAGCGGTACCAGCCCTCTGACCAACGTCTTTGACGTGTCTGATGTAATGCTGGGTGCCAGTGCCATCCCGTTCGGCTTCGAGGCTAACGATGGTCTGGTGGGTCGTTGCAGCTCGCGGCTAGGCACGGTCATTCGCGATAACTACCGCATGAATCACCTGGATGAAGTCAACCAAGTCTTTGGCCTGACCAGCATCTTTGAAACCAATCCGGTGTCGGTCTATCGCCAACATGCCAACCGGCTGAAGAACGCTGGTCTGTAGGAACCGGTCTATAGCAATCTGGCCGACCCTGACGGGCCGGCCGCGCTATTTCCTGCCAATTCTGCTCAATGGAGCCTGAATGAAAGCACTGATCTACCTCCCCTTCGCCGCCGCAGCATTGCTCGTCGGCTGGCAACTGCTCGCGCCAGAAGATCTGATCGTAACCGAACACGCAAAAGCGCCGCAGGCGGCAGCCCCAACGCCGACCTACCAACCCACGCAGCCGTCCAGCCAGCGTCTGGGCTTGTTCTCGCCAACTGACGGGATTGATTCACTGCGCGATACAGAAGTAGATGGCACCCTGGAAGTCGATGCCCAGGGCAATCTGGTGATCAGCGAGCAATTGCGTTACCTGTTTGATTACTTTTTTACCAGCGTCGGTGAAATCAGCTTTGACGAAGCCGCCGAGCGCATCCGCATCTATCTGGCCAGCCAACTGCAACAGCCGGCTCTGGGTCAGGCACAGGCATTGCTGCAAAACTATATTGACTACAAGACCGAGCTCGTAGAGCTGGAGCAGGGCTTTCCGGTAGTGGCTGACATTGCCGCATTACGTGCCAGAGAAGACCAGGTACAGCGGCTGCGTGCCCGGCTGTTCAGCGCGCAAGCCCATGCTGCCTTTTTTGCCGCAGAAGAGGTCTACAACCACTTCACCCTGGAGCGGCTGGCGATTCTGCAAGACCCCAACCTGAACGATGTGGACAAGGCGGCGATGATCGAAAACCTGCGCCAAAGCCTGCCCGAGGACGTACAGGATCTACTCATACCGCAGATTCATCAGGAACTCACGGTGCAGACCGAGCAGTTGCTTGAGCAGGGCGCGGAGCCGAGTCAAGTGCGAGAATTGCGCTTGTCACTGGTCGGCCCCGAAGCGACCGGCCGATTGGAACAACTGGACCAGGAACGCCAGCAATGGCAAAAACGTATGGATGCCTTCAGCGCCGAGCGGGAAGCGATTTTGCGCTATCATGGCCTGGCCGAAGAGGATAAGCACGCCGCGATTGAGGAGCTACTTGAGAGCCGCTTCAGCGCCAACGAGCGCGTTCGAGTCAGCAGCTTGCTCGATATGGCGGCTGAATAGGCCGACAGACGCCAAAACTGCTTGCCACTGCACCCGGACCGCGCAGTGGCGCCCCACATGATTGGGAGGGCTGGGCGACGTTTCAGGCTAGTGAAGCCCGGAGGGCTCAGGCCAAATCGACTGAGAAAAAGCCGAATCATGATTAAATCAGCTCTGCCTGCGATGACCATAGTGCTAACCCTGCTGGTAGTGTCCATGACCACGGCTGCTGACATATCCCCCGCCCAGATGCTCACCTGGGACAGCCGCGACTTTTCTGGCGCCACCCGTTACAGCCTGGAACAACGCGATAACCAGACCTTGCTGCGTGCGCAATGTATCAATGGCGCTTCGGCGCTGTACCTGGAGCAGAGCATCGATCTGCAACAGACGCCGGTGCTCAGATGGTCCTGGGCAGTGGCAAACACCTTCGCCAATATTGATGAAACCAGCAAGGCCGGTGACGATTATCCGGTGAGGTTGTATGTGGTTAAGGACGGCGGCCTATTGCCCTGGCGCACCAAAGCGCTGAACTATGTATGGTCAAGTACGCAGCCGGCCGGGTCTGATTGGCCAAATGCCTACACCGCTAACGCACATATGCTGGCGCTGCGCAGCGGTGAGCCGCCCGCTGCGGGTAAGCTGGTCAGTGAACGGCGCAACGTGCGAGAGGATTTTCAAACCTACCACGGGATGGACCCAGGCAGTATCGATGGCATTGCCATCATGACCGACTGCGACAATAGTCAACAGCCGGCAACGGGTTGGTATGGCAGCATCAGTTGGCATGCCGAGGGCGACTAGACCCGCCGAAGTCAGCCCGGCGTTATTTTTTCATCCACACATCATTGAGCAAAATGTATTGGCCAGAGGGCGTGCGTTCCAAGGCTTTTTTCCCGGCAATAGATTCCACGTCGCGCAGCTGGATGCCGTTCTCCTGGGCCAGCCGCTGATATTCCTGACGCCGCGCCTGATTGATCTGGCGCGCAATATCACCGGCGTTACCGGACGCACTCACCACCCCGAGGTAGCCATCAGGTTGCTCGCCAACCAGACCCGCCGACTTGGCCGCAGGCAGGGCCGACATCGCCTCATTAAGACTCAGCGCCCACACTGGCGAACTCATCAGGAGCGCCAGCAATACTGCAAAAAACCGACTATTCATGCGCATGTCATTTCCCCCTAGAACAGGCCACTGGATTCACTGAAAAGTTCGTCCAATTGCTTGTCGACCTTGATATAGATCTCATGCTGGATCTTCACATTCAGATTGATATTGATCGGCTCGTTGGGGGCTGCCAATTGCACTGTCGGCGTGCAGCCCGCCAGAACGCAGAACGCCACGGCCGTTACCGGTATCAGACGCCATCGCATGCTTACTACTCCTTGATCATGGGGCTGGTGCCAAGCGCTGCTGTAAAAATCGCTCCTGCACCCGCTTCTGGATAATCTCGCTGACTTGCCCGCTAAGCTGCAAACTGGCCAACAGCGCCGGCACATTTTCTTCCAGCCGGATATTCAGATGAATCGGCCTGCCGCCTTCCAGAGAAGGATTGCGCCCCTGCAGCTGCAGACCCAGAATCAACAAGCCATCCTGATCATAAGCTACATCCGAGGACAATACACTGTAATGGAAATCATCCAGTGCGGCCGCCACTTGGCGCATGCCAACGTTGGTACGCGCCAGATCTTCCAACTTTGCCGACCGATAGCGCAAAAAACCACCGGGCTCACGGGCCTGCAGCTGACCCTCATCTATTAATAATTTACCCGCTTCCAAGCTGACTGGCAGGCGACCATCCAGCGTGCCACGCCCGCTCAACCCTTCTGCAGGATAGACCTCGAACAGACTGGCCAGTTCAACGCCTGCCAATTCCACAATCACGCTTTGCCGAGGCTCAGCCAGGACCAGAGTGGTCGGCATCAGCCTGAGCTCGCCGCCGAGCATGCCCATCTGCGCCGCCTTGATCCTAATCCGGCCCTTGTCAGGCGCCGCTAGCGTCGCACTGTAATCACCGGTGAAGGTCAGTGGGCCCAGCGGCATCCCGGGGTCTAGCGCTTGCAGTCGCAGGTTGGGAAAATCAACCAGCAGTGCCTCGCCCTTGAGGCTCACCGCTGCGGTGGCCGTCATACCTTCGAACGTCAGCCGATCATAAATGCCCTTGCCGCCGGATAGCCTTAGCTGTCCTGTCAGGCTGTCCAGGCCAGAGGATCCGACCGCCTGCACCTGGCCGGTAAGTCTGCCACTCGCGAAGCTCAGCAGCGCCGGCCAATCAGCGAGCGTCGCGGCCAGCGGATTGGCCGCACGCAGAAACACTTCCTGCAAGGCCACGTCTGCCTGCCACGCTCCACCACTGGGCCAAGCAAACTGCACATCCATGGCTAAGCCGCGCTCACCCTTGACCACACCCTTCCAGCCAATACGCTCAGCGGCATAATCCAGTTGACCCTCGAGCATCCACCCTTGTGGCTTGAGCAGAGCGTGACTGGCACTGGCCGCCGACAGATTAAGCCGGCCTTGCGCGATGGTGTCTTGCGGGTTGTCCAGCGGCGTACGTAGCTGCAATCCACTCAGATCCAGGCTGGGCGTGGCCAAGAGCATGTCGGCTGAGGGGGCCGAGGCGGAAGCCGCGCGCAATGTGGCGCCGCTGCCGAGCTGCACATCCAGTTGCTGCGCATTGACTTTGCCTTTCAGGGGCCATTGCAGCTTGATCCCGCGCAAGCTCAGTGCCTCCAGTTCCAGCCTGTCGGCACTGCCCGTCAGCATCAACTGCTGCCATTGCGCCTGCCATTGCGGCTGTGAAGCCAACACGATGCCTCCGGCCAAACTCAACTCCACCGGCCCGCTGGCCTGCCCCTTAATTTCCAGCGAAATCGCCGTGGCTGCGTCCAATACACTGCCGCTTTGCGGATCGATCTGTACATTCAGGCGAGTAGGGCGAAGGTCGGCAGGCAGATCCGCCAGCACCTTGAAAGCCGGCTGCTCTATGAGCAGCCGGGCTGTACCCTGGCGCAACTGCCAACGGCCGTTATCTCCATCCAGATCAAGTTCAAGCCGCCCCTGCAACTCGCCAACGTCCTGCCAGAACCAAGGTTGTGGCAAGCTCATCTCCGCACGTAGCTGCACCTGGCCTTCAAATAGATCAGTCCATTGCAGCGGTTGCACCTGGGCCGCCAGCGTCCATTCCATGTCCGCCTGCATGCCCGTAGGTAACTGCTGAAAAGGGTAATTCTGGTGGCCTAACCAGGGCGTTATATAGGTCAATAGCCAGTCAGCCTGCGGCCACTCCAACACCTGCAGCCGGCCTTCCCAGACAGGCGTCTGTTCCGGTTCGGACCAGCGCCCCTCAAGCACCGCAGCAGGGCGACCGGATAATTGCAGTTGCGCCTGTAACGCCAAGGCATCGGTGCCGGGTTGCAATTGAGCGTCCAATTCCAGCGTGCCCTCGGCGGCCCGCAGTACCACTCGCGAGACAAAACGCTCGGCCTCGGCCCTGCTTAGCTGCAATTGACCCTCGGCTGTACAGTGGCCAGCTGCGCAGGGTAGCCGCACTTGAAGCTGCTCAACCTGCACGCGGTCCGGCAGCCATGCGAGCTGCTGGGCCCACGCCAGCGGATCAGGTACGGCTCCGGCATCTTCCTGCGCCAGCGTTGCACCGGGCTGCCAATCAAGAGCCAGATTCTGTACCTCAAACGCCGCCAGACGCAGCGGCGATTCGCCGCCCAAGCGCACAGTCAGCTCGCCGAACTGGAAGCCCAACAGCCCCTGCTGGTCACGATAACGGCCGCTTAACTGCTCAATCTGCAAGCCGCTGTGATCCAAGCGCAGGCCCTGCCAATCGAGTTGCTCGACGCCCGCCGCCGTCAACGCCCGCTGGGCGAGAAACACAGCGACCGCCATCAGCAGCAGAATCAGGCAAACTAGCCCCACTACTATGCTCAACGCCTTGCGCATGCACTGCCTCTTGTCGGTGTTTTCGCCAGATTAGCATGTAAGACAGCGCACATTGCTGATCTACTCCAGTAGCAGAGTGCCGTTACCCTCCCTATAATCACTCGGCCTAGCAACTTGTCACAGGGACTGGTTGCACGCTGTGGTCGGTAACCCGGCCTAACCAAGGAGACACTATGGATTGGTATCTTGAAGTACTGAGAAAATACGCCGTATTCAGCGGTCGAGCGCGGCGCAAGGAATACTGGTTTTTTGCCTTGTTCAATATGCTCGCCATGCTGGTGCTGTCATTTGTCGACGGCATGATCGGACTCTACAGCATGGAGGCTGGCATGGGGCTGTTAAGCGGCATTTACGCGCTGGCGATTCTTATCCCCAGTCTCGCGGTAACCGTGCGGCGGCTGCACGATATTAGCCGTAGCGGCTGGTGGATACTGATTGCCTTTATACCGCTGATTGGCGCGCTGGTATTGCTGGTCTTTACCGTGCTCGACAGTAAGCCAGGCAGCAACCAATACGGCCCTGACCCCAAGGGCATGGATGGCGAAACGCTCGCCTGATCGTCCCGCGAGCGAGCAACCGCTCGCTCTTCCCCCGAGTAATGTGCATGCCCTCACCGCTCTTCTTCGTCCGCCGCCGGTCAAGCTACCGGCCATTACGCTGGATCGTGTTAGCAGGTCTTTGCGTTTGGCTACTGGCGAGCGGTTGCCAGGCGTTTCAACCGCTACCCCCGGGGTTATCGAGCAGCCCACCGCTGCGCGAAGCGCAGGATGTCGGCTTACTGATTGACCAAACCTATGTGACCAGCGAACAGCAGCGCGTCAGCGAGCAACAGGTATTCGACGAGGTGCTGGACCTGATAAGCCAGGCTCGAAAACTGATCGTCGTAGATATGTTTTTGTTCAATGACTTCGCCGGCCAGGATAGCTATCGGCCCCTTTCGGCACAGCTGACGGAAAGTCTGTTACAGGCACGCTCACGCCATCCGAACATGCCCATCGTGGTCATCACCGACCCGTTCAATACACTCTACGGTGGCGTGCACAATGCCCACCTGCAGGCGCTGGAAGACGGCGGCGTGACGCTGGTGATGACCGACATCGGCCAACTCCCGGCGTCCAATCCAGTATGGTCGGGTATCTGGCGCCTGTGTTGCAGCTACCTGGGCAACGATGCACAAAGCGGCTGGGTACCCAATCCGGTCGGTGCAGGCAAAGTCACGCTGCGCAGCTATCTGCACCTGCTCAACTTCCGCGCCAACCACCGCAAGACGCTGATTGTCGATGAGGGTGACAGCTGGACCGGACTGGTCACTTCAGGCAACCCACATGACGCCAGCAGCCGACATAGCAACAATGCCCTGCGCTTCAGTGGCGCTGCGGCGCTGGACCTGCTGGCCAGCGAGGCGGCGGTCCTGCACTTTTCCTCTGAGATAGAGACCTCTGACTGGCCGAGCCCGCCACCAGCGACCGCCAACGAAGGCGCACAGCTGCAGGTTTTGACCGAGGCGGCGATACGTGACGCGCTGCTGGAATTGATCGACAGTGCGCAACCGGGTGACCGGCTTGATCTGGAAGTATTCTATTTCTCCCATCGCCCATTGATTGAAGCGCTGATCCGCGCGCAGCAGCGGGGCGTGCAATTGCGCGTGTTGATGGATGCTAACCGTGACGCTTTCGGCCGGGAGAAGAACGGCGTGCCTAACCGGCAGGTTGCCTGGGAGCTGCACAAGACCGGGATCGAGGTGCGTTGGTGCGCCACCCAGGGCGAGCAGTGCCACCGCAAATGGCTGCGGCTGGATCGCGCCGATGGCACCAGCGAGCTGATTAGCGGCTCAGCCAATTTTACCCGGCGCAATCTGGACGACCTGAACCTGGAAACCAGCGTGAGGCTACTGGCGCCAGCCCAACAGGCTGTCATGCACGCGGCACGCGAACAATTTGAACGTAGCTGGAATAACCCGAATGGCGAGCAGCACAGCCTGCCCTACGCCGACTTTGCCGACCACTCACGCTGGCGTTATGCGCTTTATCGGTTTATGGAGTTTTCCGGGATATCGACGTTCTAGGCGCCAGCAGAGGCTGGCGCGGCGGCAAGCAAAAGTAGCGTCCCTGCCTTTTTTGAAGCCTGAAGCTTGCCGCTTGTAGCTCAGTTGCCCCCTAGCTCGGCAAAACACGCAGCGACGATATCCATCCCCGCCTGCACTTCCATATCGCTGGCCGTGAGCGGCACCAGAATACGGATCACATTGCCGTACTGGCCGCAGGACAGCAGGATCAAGCCCTTATCACGGGCCAGCGCTACTACCTTGGCAGCCAGTTCGGCGTCCGGCCGGCACTCGGGAGTGAAGAGTTCGCATGCAACCATTGCACCCAGGCCACGCACATCACCAATGCGCTTGTCCTGCGTGGCAATGTCACGCAACCGACCCATGATCATCTCGCCCAGGGTGCAACTGCGCGCGAGTAAATTCTCTTCCTCGAACACTTCGATAACCGCCAGCGCCGCAGCGCAGGCCAGCGGATTACCCGCGTAGGTGCCACCTAAGCCGCCAGGCGCAATCGCGTCCATCAACTCGGCACGACCGCAGACCCCAGCGACCGGAAAGCCACCGGCAATCGACTTGGCAAAAGTGGTCAGGTCCGGCGCGACACCCATCTGCTCCATCGCAAAGAAAGTGCCGGTACGCCCCGCACCGCTCTGCACCTCATCAGCCACCAGCACAATGCCATGCAGATCGCAGAGTTCGCGCAGCTTCTTCATAAACGCCGGGCTGGCAACGTAAAAACCACCTTCACCCTGTACTGGTTCGATAACGATCGCAGCAATATCCCGCGGTTCGGCATCGTTCTTGAAAATGCGCTCGATGCTGGCAATCGCGTCATCATCACTGACGCCATGTAACGGACAGGGAAACTGTGCGCGGTAGACACCACCGGGCATCAGGCCCATACCCGCAGAATAGGGCGAGACCTTGCCGTTCATCGATAGCGTCATCATCGTCCGACCGTGGTAGCCACCGGTAAACGCAATCACACCCGCGCGCCCGGTCGCCGCCCGAGCGATCTTTACCGCATTTTCCAGTGCTTCGGAGCCCGTGGTCACCAGCAGCGTCTTCTTGGCAAAGTCGCCGGGCACCAGGCTGTTGAGCTTTTCGCACAGCGCCACATAGGGCTCGTACGCCAGTACCTGGAAGCAGGTATGGGTAAACTGCTCCATCTGCCTTTTCACCGCGTCCATCACCTTGGGATGTCGATGGCCGGTATTGAGCACGGCGATACCGCCGGCGAAATCAATATACTGACGGCCTTCGACGTCCCAGACAGTGGCGTTTTCCGCACGCTGCACGAATATCGGGTGGATCTGGCTGACGCCACGGGCGACCGCATCGTGCCGGCGCTGCATCAAGGATTCATTGGTCTTGCTCATATTCAACCTCCAACAGTGCTGACCCTGAAGCAGGGCTCAGATGCCACCCAGGCACAGGTATTTGATTTCGACGTACTCATCGATGCCGTGCCTGGACCCTTCGCGGCCCAGCCCGGAGGATTTCATCCCGCCAAAAGGCGCCACCTCGGTGGAAATCAGGCCGGTATTAATACCCACCATGCCGTATTCCAATGCCTCGGCGACCCGGAAAGCCCGGCTCAGATCGCGCGCATAGAAATAAGCTGCCAAGCCGAACTCAGTATCGTTGGCCTGGTGTATCACATCCTCTTCATCGCTGAAACGGAACAGCGGAGCCAGCGGGCCGAAGGTTTCCTCACGGGCCACCAGCATGCTGCTGTCGATATCCGCCAGCACCGTAGGCTCAAAGAAAAAACCGCCCAATTCATGGGGCTTGCCGCCGATCAGCACCTTGGCGCCCTTGTCGGTCGCGTCTTGCAAATGCTGTTGCACCTTGGTCACCGCCGCCGCGTTGATCAGAGGCCCAGTGGTCACGTCTGCAGACGCACCGTCACCGACCTTGAGCTTTTTCACCGCCGCGACCAGCTTGGCGGCGAACGCATCGTAAACCCCGTCCTGCACATAAATACGGTTGGCGCAGACACAGGTTTGGCCGGCGTTGCGGTACTTGGAAATCATCGCGCCTTCAACCGCCGCATCCAGATCAGCGTCATCAAACACGATAAAGGGCGCATTGCCGCCCAGTTCCAGCGATAGCTTTTTCAGCGTCGGCGCACACTGCTCCATCAGCTTGATACCCACCCCGGTGGAGCCGGTAAACGACAGTTTGCGCACAATCGGATTGCGGCACAGTTCGCCTCCCACCGCGATGGCATTGTCGACATCCGCGGTAATCACACTGAAAAGGCCGGCCGGCAAGCCAGCCTGCTCTGCCAGTGCAGCCAGAGCCAGTGCGGAGAAGGGCGTTTGCGGAGCGGGCTTGAGCACCATAGCGCACCCAGCAGCAAGCGCTGGCGCAGCCTTGCGGGTGATCATTGCCGCCGGGAAGTTCCACGGGGTGATTGCCGCTGTCACGCCCACCGGCTCTTTCTGCACGATGATGCGTTTGTCCGGTTGGTGGCCAGGGATGGTCTCGCCATACACGCGTTTGGCCTCTTCGGCGAACCATTCAATAAAGGAGGCGGCATAGGCGACTTCACCCCGGGCTTCAGCCAATGGCTTGCCCTGCTCTGCGGTCATGATGCGCGCCAGATCCTCCTGGTGCAGCATCATCAGATCGAACCACTTGCGCAACACTGCCGCCCGCTCCTTGGCCGTGCGTTTGCGCCAGGCCGGCTGGGCTGCCCGGGCGGCCTCGATGGCACGAATGGTTTCGTCCACACCCATATTCGGCACGCTGCCCAGCCGCTCGCCGTTGGCCGGGTTGAATATGTCAGTACGCGCGCCGAGATCGGCTTCACACCAATGGCCAGCTATAAAGGCTTGTTGCCGAAACAGATCCGGGGCGTGCAATTCCATGATAATCCTCTCTGATAACCGGTAAAGCAGTCGCCCATCAGGCGTAATGCATTTACAACATAGATGTTTGATATTTCAAACATGCTAAGGCGCAGAAAGGAATCAGGCAATAGCCCTAATCAAAAAATCGAGAATCGAAAACCGAAGGGAATGTTGTAACGCGGTGATGTCAGGCCGCGGTCCTTCGCAGCATAGCCATGGTGGCTGGCGCGTCTACGGTCAGGCCGCAGACTCGCTTTCAAACAATTCAGCCGGGCCGTGTTGATCGGCCTCAAGCAAACCGGCTACCCGTTGCAGGCTGGCCAGCATCATCAACTGCTCCCAATCGGGCAGCTTGCCAAAACGCTCAAGAAACGCCGCCGGTAACAACGCAGGCTCAGCCTGGATCGCTGCCGATCCCTTGACCGTCAAAGCCAGGTGGACTTTGCGCTTGTCACTCTTGCTACGGATGCGCTGCAGCAACTCACGGTTCTCAAGACGGTCAATAATGGTACTGAGCGTAGCCTGAGAGACGCTGACTTTCTTTGCCAGATCGCCGAGAGTACCTTCCCCCATCGCCTGGATGCTATGCATGATCAATAATTGGATAGGAGTAAGACCACTATGCCGGCCCAAGCGCTTGGCATGTATTTCAGTAGCGCGCTGCAAGCGTCGCAACGCAAGGTAAAGGTCGTGCATCATATACATGCTCAGCTCCCGGCCGCACTCTCAATCGAGGGCGCATTTTGCCATAAAGTCTAAATATTACAGTAGTAACTAGATTTCTGGGTGCGGGGGTATCAAGCGCCCACCTAAACCCAGCTATTGCGATAAATCCAGTTTTTCGTCTGGCTAGATTACAACAAATTTATTTTTACTTCAAAATAGTTTGCTGCGACTCAAGCCCCTGCATAAGCCGACCAGCCTGACTATTCTCGCCGGCTTTTATCAGATGTGGCAGTACCGCTAAATGCGCTTCGATAAACCGCCCACCACCGCAGGGCCCTAGAGCACCAGTAAATACTGCGCCAGCCCTTGCACACCCGTCTGTGCATAAGCTTGTGCATAAGTTGTGTAAACCCAGCCAATGCAGGCCGCTTAAGCCAGTGCGCTACTTTTTGCGCATCGGTGCGCCAACCCTTGCTCATATTTCCGTGACCAAGGTCACAGCAGCGCTTCCCTACTTTGACGGCTACCCATAAGCAATTGATTTAAATGGATTTAAAAATGATGGCACGGGCCTTGTAATGATTAGAGCTCCCGGACACCCAGTCCAATCCACCAGGCAAGGAGAGCTATAATGCCAACACCCGCATATATGTCCATCGAAGGTACCAAGCAAGGTCTGATCACTGCCGGCACCTTTACCGAAGATTCGGTAGGCAACATTTTCCAGGAAGGTCATGAAGACCAGATTCTGGTTCAGGCCTTTGATCACCAAGTCATCATTCCACGCGATCCGCAATCGGGTCAGCCCACCGGCCAGCGCGTGCACAAACCGCTGATGATCACCAAGGTCTTTGACAAGTCTTCCCCGCTGATTTTCAACGCCTTGACCTCCGGCGAGCGTCTGAGCAGCTGCCGTCTGGAGTGGTTCCGCACCTCTTCTACCGGAACCCAGGAGCACTACTTCACCATCGAACTGCAAGACGCCATCATCGTCGACGTGCAGTCGCATATGCCGAACTGCCAGGATCCGGCTCAGTCCCATTTTACCCACCTGGAAGATGTGTACTTCACTTACCGCAAGATTGTCTGGACCCATGAAGTCTCCGGCACGTCCGGCTCTGACGACTGGCGCACGCCGATTTCCGCGTAAGTCGTAAGCGTTTTATCGACATCAGCCGGCCCTCCCGGCTGATGTCTTTTACCCGCCTCTTTCCCCAACTAACTACACAACCAACCTGCCCTTTTTAAACGCAACTCTAAGCCCGACAGCCTGTCCATACCTTAGCAACAGGGCGAAACAGCCCACTTACACTCACCCCCTAAAAAGGGCGTCAGTATGTGCGGAATTGCAGGAGAGTTTCGTTTTGATGGATTGCCGGCAGACATGGCGACCCTGGACCGTATCACCCGCCACATGGCCCAGCGCGGCCCGGACGCGTCGGGGCTTTGGGCGCAAGGAAGCCTGGGGCTGGGCCATCGCAGACTCAAGATCATGGACCTTGCTGAAGCCTCCGGGCAGCCGATGGTGGATGCCGAAGCAGGCTTGTCGTTGGTATTCAACGGCGCCATCTATAACTACCCGCAACTGCGCGCCGAACTGGAGGGCCTGGGCTACCGGTTCTTTTCTGGCGGCGATACCGAAGTGGTACTCAAGGGCTTCCATGCCTGGGGCGAGAAATTATTGCCGCGCCTCAACGGCATGTTCGCCATGGCCATCTGGGAGCGCGATACCCATCGGCTGTTTCTTGCGCGTGACCGCCTGGGCATCAAGCCGCTGTATTTGAACCGCACGGATCAGCGTCTGCGCTTTGCTTCCAGCCTGACCGCGTTACTGCAAGGCGACGGCGTTGATACCAGCATCAACCCGGTCGCGCTGAATCATTATCTGTCTTTCCACGCCGTAGTACCGCCGCCGCTGACCCTGCTCAACGGCATAGAGAAACTGCCGCCCGGCCATTGGATGCGCGTGGAAAGCGACGGCAGCAGTCAGCAGCAGCGTTGGTGGGATCTGGAATACGGTGCCTGTGCCGACGAACAGTCGTTGTCCTTTGATGACTGGCAAGAGCGGGTGCTCGATAGCCTGCGCGCCTCGGTTAAACGGCGCAACCTGGCGGCGGTGGATGTCGGCGTGCTCCTCTCCGGCGGCGTCGACTCCAGCCTGCTGGTCGGTCTGCTACGCGAAGCCGGCGCGGAAAAATTGCAGACCTTCTCTATCGGCTTTGCCGACGTTAACGGCGAGGCGGGAAACGAGTTTCAATATTCGGATCTGATTGCTGAGCACTTCGCCACCGAGCATCACCAGTTGATGATCCCCGAGCAAGAAATCATCGCACAACTACCCAGCGCCATCGGCGCGATGAATGAGCCTATGGTCAGCCATGACTGTATCGCCTTCTACCTGCTTTCGCGCGAAGTCAGCCAGCACTGCAAGGTGGTACAGAGCGGCCAAGGCGCAGATGAGATTTTTGCCGGCTACCATTGGTATCCGCAGGTGGACCAAGCAGCCGATCCGGTCGCCGCCTACCAACAGGCCTTTATGGATCGCAGCTTCGCGGAATACCAGCAAACCGTCAGCCCAGGCTGGGCCAAACACGACTATGCCGGCGATTTTATTCGCGAACATTTTGCCCAACCGGGCGCAAGCAGCGGCCTGGACAAGGCCCTGCGCCTGGACACCAAGGTGATGCTGGTCGATGACCCGGTCAAGCGCGTGGATAACATGACCATGGCCTGGGGCCTGGAAGCGCGCGTGCCCTTCCTTGACCACGAGGTGGTAGAGCTGGCAGCTCGTGTGCCCGGCCGCTTCAAGCTGCCCGACAATGGCAAATATGTGCTCAAGGAAGCCTCGCGCAAGGTGATTCCCGCCGCAGTGATCGACCGGCCCAAGGGTTATTTTCCGGTGCCCGGCCTGAAATACCTGGAAGGCTCCACCCTGGACTGGGTCACAGAATCGCTTACCAGCCAGCGCGCCCTTGAGCGCGGCCTGTTCAATCCCGGTTATATCGACACCTTGCTCAGCGATCCCAAGGCGCACATCACGCCATTGCGCGGCTCCAAACTGTGGCAGCTGGCGATGTTGGGCTTGTGGCTTGATGCGCACAATCTGTAAGGAATGACTGACCATGTCCAGACCCATGCCACCGGATCAACAACGCCTGCAGCGCGGTACTGCCCCCACCTTTGAGCGCCTGCGCGCCAGCCATGCCAAGCAGGGCACCAGCCAAGGCGCGGCCACCGATGCGACGGTGCATTGCGGTTGGGGCAGGCTGTTATTCGGGCAGACCTTTTCCGACTATCGCCTGTTGGCCGGGACGCTATTGGATGAAGAAACCGGCGAGCGCGATATCGTGCTCTACGTCGAAGATCCGCAGGTAGTGCTGTCCTTCGCCCCACAGCAGCTGTTCCTCGACCCATCCGACACCCTACGCCTGTGGTTCAGCGACTATCGGCCTGCGCACGAGAGCCCCCAGGGATTTAACCTACGACACCCGCATGGCGATGCAGACTGGGAGGCAATCAATCGATTGTACAAGTCGCAGAATATGGCCTGCGTGGACCCGGATAAAATCACCCCCCGCGAGGCCGGCGGCCCGATCTTCTGGTTGGCCGAAGATGAGGACAGCGGTGAAGTGATCGGTACCGTGATGGGCCTTAATCACCATAAGGCTTTCAATGACCCGGAGCAGGGATCAAGCCTCTGGTGCCTCGCGGTAGACAGCAGCACCCAGCGTTTCGGCGTTGGTGAGACGCTGGTTCGACACCTGGTTGAGTATTTTATGAGCCGCACCTGTTCCTACCTCGATCTTTCGGTGCTGCACGACAACAAGCAGGCCAAGGCACTGTACCGCAAGCTGGGTTTTCGCAAGTTGCGCACCTTTGCTTTAAAGCGCAAGAACAGCATCAATCAGGTGCTGTTTATTGGTCCGGATTCGGATCAGGAATTGAACCCCTATGCCCGGATTATCACCCGCGAGGCTCGACGCAGGGGCATTGAGGTCAATATCCACGATACCGCAGCGGGGCTCTTCAGCCTGACCCACGGCGGCCGGCGAATCCGCTGCCGGGAATCGCTCAGCGACCTGACCAGCGCCATCAGCATGACCCTCTGCCAGGACAAGCATCTTACCCATCGCACGCTGCACCGGGCCGGATTGAGCACACCGCAATTTCAGCTAGCGGGCGCGGCCACAGATAACGCTGCGTTTCTATCCGAACACCACGCCCTGGTCGTCAAGCCCAACGACGGCGAGCAGGGGCAGGGCGTCGCGGTAGATATCCGGGATGCCGACGCGCTGGAGTCAGCTATTGCTGCAGCCCATCAATTCGACAGCGAGGTGCTGCTGGAGAGCTATCACCCAGGCCAGGATCTGCGTGTGCTGGTTATCAACTACGAGGTAGTGGCCGCAGCGATCCGACGGCCTGCCGAGGTCTGTGGCGATGGGGTAAAAACCCTCAAGCAACTGATTGAAAAACAAAGCCGCCGACGCCAGACCAGCACTCAGGGTGAGAGCCGTATACCGATGGACGACGAAACTCGGCGTACGGTTGAAGCCCAAGGCTTCAGCCTGGATGATGTAATACCCTATGGAAAGCAAGTGTTCGTGCGCCGCACCGCCAACCTGCATACCGGCGGCATGCTGGTAGACGTTACCCGCAAGCTGCATCCGACGCTTAGGCAGGCTGCGATCGACGCGGCCAAGGCATTGGAAATACCCGTGGCCGGGCTGGACCTGATGGTGCCAGAACCGGATGAGCCGGCTTACGTCATCATCGAGGCCAATGAACGCCCCGGCCTGGCCAACCATGAACCGCAACCGACCGCAGAACGCTTTATCGACCTGCTGTTTCCGCTTAGCCGTTCACAATCATGACGGCAACATAGCCACAAGAAACACAGGCACAAAACGGAGGAATGCATGACCGAGATCTACCCCGGACCGAATATGGAATTTCTCGAGCGCACCCTGCTGGAGATGCTCGCTATTCCTTGTCCCACCGGCTTTACCGATGGCATCGTGCGCTATGTCGCCGAGCATCTGGACGCCATGGGCGTAGACTATGAGCTGACCCGGCGTGGCACCATTCGCGCCACACTCAAGGGCAAGCAGGCCACCCCGGACCGCGCGATAGCAGCCCATCTGGATACTATTGGCGCCATGGTGCGCGGCATCAAGGATAACGGTCGTCTGCAGCTAGCCCCTATCGGCCACTGGTCCAGCCGCTTTGCCGAGGGTAGCCGGGTCAGCCTGTTTGGCGACCACGGCTGCCTGCGCGGCAGCGTACTGCCGTTGATGGCCTCGGGGCATGCCTTCAATGAGGGCGTAGACAGCCTGGCCGTCAGTTGGGATACGGTCGAGCTGCGCGTGGACGCCGCTACTACCAGCCATGCCGAAACTGAGGCCCTGGGCATTCATGTTGGCGATTTTGTCGCCTTCGATCCGTGTCCCGAATTTACCGATACTGGCTATATCAATTCCCGGCATCTGGATAACAAGGCTGGCGCGGCGGCGCTGCTTACCGCAATCAAGCAGGTGGTCGATAGTGGCGAACTGCTGCCGATGGACTGCCATCCGGTATTCACCATTACCGAGGAAACCGGCACCGGCTCCGCTGGCGTGCTGCCCTGGGATGTCAGTGAGTTCGTTGGCGTGGATATCGCCCCCTCGGCTGCCGGCCAGAGCACAACCGAGCATTCGGTCACGCTGTGCATGCAGGACTCCGGCGGCCCTTACGATTACCACCTGACACGGCACTTGCAGAGCCTCTGCCACCGCGACGAGATACCGGTGCGCCGTGATCTATTTCGCTATTACCACAGCGACGCAGAATCAGCGATCCGTTCCGGCACCGACACGCGTATAGCCTTGATTGGCTTTGGCACGGACGCGACCCACGGCTACGAACGCACCCACCGCGATAGCCTGGCCGCATTAAACCGTCTGCTAGTGGCTTATATGTTCAGCGCGCCGGTATTCGAACATGACGAGAAAAACCACCCACCGCTGGAGAACTTCCGCGAGCAACTGAGCGACGAAACCGTCAGCGCCAGCGATACCGTATTGCCGCCGTTAAAGCGCATTCTTTCGCAACATAAACCCAAAACCTGATCATCGGCAGGCATCCCCTGGCGCGGTATAGTCAGGGTTTGCCTGAAGCGGAATAGTATAACTTGATAAAAAAATTCACACCCTGCGCCTTTGGCCTGTTCGCCAGCCTTGGCGCCACTAGCATCAGCTTCGCGCAGGACCGGCAACTCAGCTTGCCTGCTCAAGTGATACTCGGTAGCGAGGCGCAGGAGCAGAATAGGCGGCTGCCGCTGGCTCGCGACACCCTCGGCGCCGAGCAACTGGAGACGGCCAATCTGGGCGCCAATCTATCCGAGTCACTGCAACGTGTGCCCGGCTTGGAGGCCGTCAACCGGCAGAATTACGCCCAGGACCTGCAGATATCCTCCCGCGGCTTCGGCGCGCGTGCGGCGTTTGGCGTGCGTGGAGTGCGTTTGCTCCAGGATGGCATTCCGCTGACCATGCCCGACGGCCAGGGCCAGCCGGCACTGTTCGATCTGGATAGCCTGCAGCGTATCGAGGTGCTGCGCGGTCCGCTGACCACGCTCTACGGCAATGCTTCCGGCGGCATCATTCAGGGCTTCACCGGCGAAGGCAGCTTTTACCCGACGCTGGAAAATCGCACGGCATTCGGCCCCGACGGTTTGCGCCGCTCGCGCTTGCGCTACGGCGGCCAACATGGCGCCCTGAACATCAGCGCCAACGTCGCCCGGCTAGAGACCGATGGTTATCGCGACCATAGCAAGACGCGGCGTGATACCGCGAATCTGCGCCTGGGCTGGGATATCGACGATGCCTCCAGCCTGACCCTGCTGATCAACAGCCTCGACCAACCCGAAACCCAGGACCCGCTGGGTTTGACCGCGCAGCAGGTACGCGAGGATCGGCGCCAGGTCTTCAGCCGCGCCTACGAGTACGACACACGTAAGACAGTGCGGCATAACCAGGCAGGGCTTAATTATCAGCGCCGGCTGAGCAATGATGATCAGCTCACGTTGATGGTCTATGGCGGCGAGCGATATGTGCAGCAGTATCTGGCGTTTCCCGGCAACAACACCATTGTAGACGACGAGTTTCGTCCAGGCAGCGGTGGCGTTATCGAACTTGATCGAGGCTTTGGCGGCGGCGAGCTCGGCTGGCAGCGCAATACTGAGCTGTTTGGCTTACCCGTCGAACTGGCCGCGGGCATCACCTACGACTATCAGGGCGAACAGCGCGAGGGCTTTGTTAATAGTGGCGGCAACAAGGGTGCTCAACGACGAGATGAATTCAACGCCGTAGACAGCCAGGACCTATACCTGATCAGCACCTGGCAACTAGACCCACGCTGGACACTGACTGCCGGCGTACGCCATAGCCGCGTTGAGTTTGACTCTGACGACGACTATCTGAGCGACGGCCAGGACGACAGTGGCAGCGTACGCTACAGTCAGACCAATCCCGCGCTGGGCTTAAGCTATCAATGGACGCCGGCAGTGAGCCTGTATGCTGCGCTGGGCCAAGGCTTTGAAACACCGACCTTTCAGGAGTTGGCCTATCAGGAACAGGGCAGTGGACTGAATTTCGGCCTGCGGCCCAGCGAGTCACGCAATGCCGAGGTCGGCCTCAAACTGCACCATGAACAGACCCGCATCAATCTGGCACTGTTCCATAGCCGCGTCAAAGACGAAATCGTCACCGGTCCCAATCAGCTCAGTACCGGGCGTAGCACTTTCGTCAACGCTGGCCGCTCGACCCGACGCGGTGTGGAGTTGGCGGTGGAACAGAACTTCGACCACGGTATCAGCGCCTACTTGGCCTATACGCTGCTGGATGCCCGCTTCGACAGCTACATCGACAGTGAAGGCAATGACCTGTCCGGCAAGAATCTCCCCGGCGTGCCGCGCCACAGCCTGTTCGCTGAGCTCAACTGGCGGCCGCCCGGCAGCGGTTTTATCACCGCGCTGGAAGCCCAGAGCCTGAGCCAACGCTATGCGACGGATGACAATACCGCCGAGGCCTCCGGCTATGCCGTATTCAACTGGCGTGCGGCTTACACCCATGCGGTGGGCAACTGGGAAGTCGAACCTTTCGCACGTATCGACAATCTGGGTGACCGTGAATATATCGGCTCGTTGATCGTCAATGGCACCGGGGCCCGCTACTACGAGCCCGCACCGGACCGCCAATGGCTGGTCGGGGTCGGCTTGCAATATCAGTGGCAATAGGTCTGGCGCCTATTTATTTCCCGCCACGCCGCGGGTCGAGGTGGAACTCGAACTCCCAAACACCGCTCCCGGGAAGGCCGAGTTCCACCTCGGCCAACGCGCTCAACCACAACACCCCAGCTCAAAATAAATCCCACCCTCCCAGACACTCCAAACCCGGGAAGGCCGAGTTCCACCTCGGCCAGCGTGCTCAACCACAACACCCCAGGTGAAGATGCAGCTCGTCCCCCATCAGGCCTGAGCGGTAGGCTCAACAACAGCCACATCGCTAAAAGCGCCGCGCTGCCAGGCAAGAACAATGAATATTAAAGCCGCCATAGCCATCAACAGCGGCAGCGCATGGCTGCTCAGCCACTGACTGGCGGCACCGGTGGACAACGGTCCGAGCAAACTACCAATACCCCACAGCATGGCAATATGTGCATTGGCGCGCACCAGCGCATCATCACGATAACGCTGCCCGATCAAAATCAGCGACAAGGTATAAAGCCCTCCGGCGCTGGCGCCAAACACCACCAGGACCGGCCAGATCAGCACGCTCTGCAGCAGCACCGGTAGCGCCAGGCTCGAAGCCAGCAAAACCAAACCACAGGCCTTATACAGCGTGGTACGCGATAATTTGTCCGCCAACCAGCCAATCGGCACCTGTAATGCTGCATCACCTATCACCACGGCGCCAACCATAAAAAGTGCGCGCTGCGCGTCGAAACCTTCGCGAATCAGATACACCGGCAACAAGGTCAGGGTCATGGCCTCGAAGGCAGCGAACAGCATCACCGCCCAGGCAACAGCGGGAAGCTTGCGCACAAAACCCATTAAAGCTCTCCCCGAAGTACTCGCGGCATCCACCACCGGCGCACCCGTTGCCTGAAGGAGCAACGCCAGACCCAGCATCAGCAAGCTGCTGGACAACCAGAAGCCGATATCGCTATCGGTGCCGATCACGCCCAGCAGCAGCGGCCCGCACAACTGGCTAAGGGCGAAAGCGCTGCCATATACCGCGACCAACCGGCCACGTAGGCGATCTTCGATCAACTGATTGATCCAGCTTTCGCCCAGCACAAAGGTCACCGTCAGCGACACGCCAAGCACCAGCCTGAACGCGAGCCACAACGCATAACTCGGCGACACCGCCAACAACCCAACCGATACTGCGCTGCACAGCATGACCAGGCGCATGGCATTTTCGGTCCCCAGCCAACCGGCCAGCCGCGCGGTCATTTTCGCGCCGATCAGCATGCCCACCGCCGGTAGCCCCGCCATGATGCCGATGGCAAAGGCGTCGTAGCCCCACTCGTCCAGCCGTAACGACACCAGCGGCAAGGTAATACCCAGCGCCAGCCCGACACAGATCACTGCTGTGGTAACAACGCCATAGGTTTTCCAATCCATACTCGTGCCTACCCCACCCTTAAGAGCGAAACAGTAAGACCAGTGCACGCTCCCTGAGTAGCCGATCAATGGGCAAAAAAAGGCATAAGGGACCGGCTTCGATCTGGCAAACAGTAATCAGCCCACCCTTTAAATTCAATATATTTGACAGAAGGTCGCTAAATATTGCTTTTAAATGCTAAACGCGGTCTTTTTCGTTTGTTATTTTTGACATAAACTCGGGGCAATCTTTTGCTCCGTAGCCATCCGCTTTAACAGCGCCAGGAAAGCCTCATGAACATCATGCAACAGCCCGCCTCCCAGTCTCAGGACCTGAGCCTTGACGAATTCTGGATGCCCTTTACCGCCAACCGGCAGTTCAAGAGCCGTCCGCGCCTGCTGGAAAGCGCCGAAGGCATGTTCTACACCGATGTGGAGGGCCGGCAGATCATCGATGGCACCTCCGGCCTGTGGTGCTGTAACGCCGGGCACGGCCGCAAGGAAATTGCCGAAGCGGTCAGCAAACAGATCGTCAAAATGGACTTCGCCCCGACATTCCAGATGGGCCACCCGCTGCCATTCCAACTCGCCGAGCGACTGGTAGAGATTGCGCCCAAGGGCCTAAACCGGGTGTTCTTCACCAACTCCGGCTCCGAGTCGGTAGATACCGCACTGAAAATCGCCCTGGCCTACCAGCGCGCCCGCGGCGAAGGCACAAGAACCCGCTTGATCGGCCGCGAACTGGGTTACCACGGTGTCGGCTTTGGCGGCATATCCGTTGGCGGCATGGTCAACAACCGCAAAGCCTTTGGCGTACAGCTGCCAGGCGTCGATCACCTGCCGCATACGCTGGATCTGGAGCGCAACGCCTTTACCCGCGGCCTGCCGAAACACGGCGCGGAATTGGCCGAACAGCTGGAAAAACTGGTGACACTGCACGGCGCGGAAAACATCGCGGCGGTCATCGTCGAGCCGATGTCTGGCTCCGCCGGGGTGATTCTGCCGCCAGTCGGCTATCTCAAACGTCTGCGCGAGATCACCACCAAGCACGGCATTCTGCTGATTTTCGATGAGGTCATTACCGGCTATGGCCGGGTCGGCGACGCCTTCGCCTCGCAGCGCTGGGACGTTACCCCGGACATCATGACCACCGCTAAAGGCTTGACCAACGGCGCCATTCCCATGGGCGCGGTGTTTGTCAGTGAGCAGATTCAGCAGGCGTTTATGCACGGCCCCAAGGGCCTGATCGAGCTGTTCCACGGTTATACCTATTCCGGTCACCCGGTAGCCGCCGCCGCAGCGCTGGCGACCCTGGACATTTATGCCAGAGACGGCCTGCTGACCCGCGCCCAGGAGCTGGAGATCTATTGGCAGGAGGCGCTGCACAGCCTCAAGGATCTGCATCACGTGATCGATATTCGCAACACTGGCCTGGTCGGTGCTGTGCATATGGCCAGCCGCGAGGGTGAGCCCGGCGCGCGTGGCTACGAGGTGTTCGAAGCCTGTTATTGGGACGGCCTGATGGTACGCTGCACAGGCGACATTATTGCCATGTCGCCACCGCTGATTGTCGAAAAGAGCCATATCGACCGGATGATCAATATACTTGGGGACGTGATTCGTCGTACTCCGTAAGCGGTTTTTTAAATTCAAGATTCTGTTACGCCTTGCGGGAGGTGCGGTAACGGACAGCCTGGTCAGGACACGCGCAAGTACATCCCTGTAGCTCGGCGATGGCATGCCGACCGCCAGGGAAGGCGGAAGTGTCGAAAATGCAGGAGCAATTTTCGACCTGCCATCGACGGTCCTGACCAGGCTATCCGCCACCGCATCTGCTTAGCTCCGTGCGTAGCGGCAACAAACCCAAATCGAAGTTAATGTGAAACTGGTGACCCAATGACCCTGCAACTGACCCACTTTATCAACGGCAAGCGCACCGCCGCCAGCGAGCGCACTCAGCCGGTATTCGAACCCGCCACTGGCGAACAGCGCGGCCAGGTTTCCCTGGCTAACGTCAGCGAAGTAGAGCAGGCGATTGCGGTAGCCAAAGCCGCGCAACCGGGCTGGGCAAAAACCACCCCGCTAAATCGCGCGCGCATCCTGTTCAAATACAAGGCGCTGGTCGAAGCCCATGCCGACGAGCTGGCCGAGCTGATCACCCGTGAACACGGCAAGGTGTTCGACGATGCCAAGGGCGAATTGACCCGCGGCCTGGAAGTGGTCGAGTTTGCCTGCGGTATCCCGCACCTGCTCAAGGGCGAGCATACCGAACAGGTCGGCGGCGGCGTCGATGCCTGGACGGTCAATCAGCCGCTGGGTGTGTGCGCCGGTATTGCGCCATTCAACTTCCCGGCGATGGTGCCCATGTGGATGTTTCCGATCGCGATTGCCTGCGGCAACACCTTCATCATGAAGCCCTCGGAAAAAGATCCGAGCACACCCCTGCGCCTGGCCGAACTGCTGACTGAAGCAGGCCTGCCCGATGGCGTGCTCAACGTCGTCAACGGCGACAAGGAAGCCGTCGACGTACTGCTCACTCATCCCGATGTGCAGGCCGTCAGCTTCGTCGGCTCCACGCCGATCGCCGAATACATCTACGCCACCGGTTGTGCCCACGGCAAGCGCGTGCAGGCCCTGGGTGGCGCCAAAAACCATATGCTGGTGATGCCCGATGCCGACCTGGATCAGACCGTTAATGCATTGATGGGTGCAGCTTACGGCAGTGCCGGCGAGCGTTGCATGGCCATCTCGGTAGCCGTCGCGGTCGGTGACGAAGTCGCCGACAAGCTGGTGGCGGCGCTGGGTCCACAGGTAAAAGCATTGAAGATCGGCAATGGCATGCGCGACGGCATGGAAATGGGCCCGCTGGTGTCTGCCGCGCACCTGGCCAAGGTCAAGGGCTATGTCGACCAGGGCGTGAAGGAAGGCGCAGAGCTGGTGATCGACGGTCGTGACGTTGGCGTGCCTGGGCTGGAAGGTGGTTTCTTTATGGGCGGCTGCCTGTTCGACAAGGTCACCGCCGATATGAGCATCTATCAGGAAGAAATCTTCGGCCCGGTACTCTGTATCGTCCGGGTGCCCGACTATGCCACCGGCGTAAAACTGATCAATGAACATGAGTATGGTAACGGCACGGCGATCTTTACCCGCGACGGCGACGCCGCGCGGCAGTTCTGCAACGAGATCCAGGTCGGCATGGTCGGCGTCAACGTGCCGATTCCAGTGCCCATGGCCTTCCACAGCTTTGGCGGCTGGAAGCGCTCACTGTTTGGTCCGCTGCATATGCACGGCCCGGACGGCGTA
>TARA_R110002051_G_scaffold207516_1_pt1 | contig 49483 bp, 62 predicted proteins | sample TARA_R110002051 | Tara Oceans TARA_R110002051 (sample SAMEA4397023) | marine metagenome | biome: Polar Biome; feature: [MES] marine water layer (ENVO:01000295) within the mesopelagic zone...; material: water (ENVO:00002006), including particulate matter (ENVO:01000060) such... | reverse complement strand
CGGCAGCGGCTGGCGCCACGCCCGCGGCGTCGATCTGCACCAGACCGCGCGAGACGTCCTTGAGCCAGGAAGCCGCTTCCGTGTAGGCGCGGTGCACCGGCCCGTCCTTGTCGGCCGACTTGCCGTGCAGGTAGTAGCGCGCGATGTCGGCCGAGATCCTGGTCAGCACCGGCGGCGTCACGCCGAGCGGCAGCTCATAGACCTTGCCCAGATAACCATCGACCAGGGCTTCGGCGTCTGCGATTGCGCCGTTGACGACCGTGTCGTCGATCGTGGTGGCGGGCTTGTTGTCGCGGTCGGTAAGCTGGATCAGCTCACGCTCTGAAAACCGGTCGATCAGCTGCTGTTTGGTGACGTAGGTCACGCCAGCCTCACTGTCAGTACAGGTTCGCCAAGCATCCGTTCGATATCGTCAAAATCGAACTGGTCAAATGCGTGAGTTGTTTCAGAGCGCGGATGGGCAATACCACTGCGGCGGAAGCCTTCCCGTTTCGAACTGATCACCAGTGCTTCCGGCAGTGCGGCATTCTTGTCGGCCCATTCGCGAAGGGCCGCAACAACGAGCGGGCAGAACTCCACGAGCTTACCGTCCGGGCCAAGCTGCTCTGCCCATCCCTGAAACTCTCCGGCGGAGGCCTTTGGGGGAGTGGCCGTATTGCCACTCCCCTGGTTGCTCTCGGGGGGAGTTATGGGTTGAATTGTTGGCCGGTCTCCCGCCCGGCTGTCCGCTGGGAGGCTCGCTCCATCTTGCAATTGAACCTCAGGGTCTTGGTCGGAGCTCAGCGGCTTCCCCTCTGTATTAGTTTTATCCTGGGCCGCAGGCACGTTCGCGAGCCCGGCCGCACACGTTATCCATGCCACGGCCTCAATGTCGTTCTTGGCAATCGATACGAGCGGCTCATCCGTGTGGTTTGCGAGCGACAGATCAACAAAACTGGTGATGCCGGCGGCGATCAGCTTCTTGGCAGTCGCCGCGCCGATTCCCTTGATGCGTGTGAGATCGTCCATGTGAGGCTCCTTGGGGTCTTGCAAAAAGGGTCAATTCTGACCCCTTTCGAAAGACCCGCCGGCGGACATTGCCGCCGACGAATGTGTTTCTCCCGCCGTCAGGCCAGCCAGGGGCAGACCAGCAGCTCGGCGGTGCCTTTCCATTCGTTGGTTTCTCCGCCCGAGGCGTATTCCGAGTTGAGGATCTTGCGGGCCGCACTCTCAAGCGAAGGTGGAACAACCAGAAGGTTCGGCATCAGCCCCAACGGACGACCGTGATCGCCCTTCATCCCCGAGATTGCCGCGCGGGCAGCGGCATAGGCTGCGGCGTTCAGCGTTTGTTTCGAGCCATAGGCCTGCTGCCAGAAGCCGTAGCCGCCATTGCCGCGGGCATCGGCGCCATACTGGAATTCCTTGTTGTTGAAGACGGTGTCATCGGTCAGCCGGTCCTTGGCGACAAATTCGAAGTCGCGGCGCTTCTGCAGAATGATCGGCTTGAGCGTCTTGTTGGTGCAGAGCAGGAACCAAGGCGTTCCGGAACCTCCGCCGGTGTTGGACACTGACTGAACCGCGCCGTCGGCATCGAGCACCGGGTGATCGGTATCAAAGAAGTTCTGACCGTCGTAACAGGTGTTCGAGAAGCCGGCCTTCAGCAGTTCAAAGACCAGAAGGTCCCATTTCGCGCCGGTCGACTCGCCCATTTCAGAGAACATGGGCGAATAGATCCCCAGATTGTCGGTTTCGATATCGTCGCGGTCGACACCGATGGTCAGTTCCCAGGGCTTTTCGGTGATCGAATAGTCGTGCTGCTCAAGCGAATGAACAACGCGAGGGCCGATCCATTCGCGCACACTCGGGAACTTGCCGAGCCAGCCATACTTCTGGGTCTTGAGTGATGCTGGCACAATGGTTGCAACCTGGGTGTGCATGGTCGATGCCATGGCGAGGCCGCTCTGGAAGGTGGTCTTGAACCCGACCCGGAGGCCGTTAAGGTTTTCTGCATTTACGAGCATTGAAACTGTCCTTTAGCGTGGTCAGGCCGGAAGCGTGGGCAGGCCGGCTATTTGGTGAGGCCGATCAGGGCGCGATGCCGGCGAGATAGGCCCGCGCGGCAACCTCATCGAAGCGAACCCAGACGCCGAGACTGTCGACGCCTTCGACAAAGCCCGCAAGCGAGCGCGTGCCGGTGCCGTCGGTTTTGGCAACCGTCTGGTCATCGACGACAAAACAGGGCTTGCCGATTTCAGTGATGCCGATCAGGTCGGTAGACGAAGAGTTGGCGAAACGGAAAATACCTGGGCGGAAACGGACATCGAGATCCCCGGCGCTTCCTCCCGAATTATCCACCCGCTCCTCGGCGCGGCCGCAGCCAACCGAACCGGTGGCCGTAGCCCCCTTGGTGACGTAGCCGGCTGCATTGCGCATCACGAGCGCACCGGCATAGATCAGAGCGGCGGCGGCACCGGCGCTGCGGAGATCGCCTTGAATGAGGGCGGTGTTGCGGTCGGAAGTCAGAGCAGTCATGACATGTTCCTCAAAATTTGTCCTGTCGGAGCGCCTTCAGGCGGGAGTGGAAATCAGGAAGCGGCTTCGCTCTCGGCCTTCAGCGTTTCCGCATAGACCTTCGGCTCGATACCCAGCGCCTTTGCGGCGCTTGCCTGGGAGGCGGTGAGAGTGGCGGCCTGTTCGCCAGGCTTCGCTGCCGGTTTGAGCTGACGATCAGTCAGTTCGGGTGCCGCGCCGATGAATTCGTCAAACTTCGTCTTGTCGGCCTTGAACATCGCAACGCCCCAGTCGCGCAGTGCCGGAACCAGCTTGCCGCTCTTCATGGCCTTGTCGACGGCTGCCTCGGCGGCATCGCCCGACACTTCTTCGCGGAAGGCCTTCAGCTCAGCCTGCAAAGCACTGACCTGGTCGATGGGCACGAACTTCGTCGGATCCGGCTCGCCCTTTACCTTCAGTGCGGTCAGTGCGGCCACCGCGTCCTCGATCTTGGCGTCGCCGCCCACGCCCGATGCCTCGACCAGGCGTTTGCGGTCGGCGACGGCAGCGAGCGCCGCGGCTTCGACTTCGTCCGGCTTGGCGTCTTTGGCGGCGCCTGCGGCCGCACCGATAGCTGTGAGCGCGGAGATCAGTGCATTCAGAGCAGCGAGAACGGCGTCCTCGGAAGTGCCCTTGGCGAGGCCGAGGGCGGCAAGAATCTTGTCCATGTCATCGTTCCTGTTTTGGGGAGAGGTTTTCGCGGCGCTGAACGCCTCGATGTGATATGCGGGCACGTTGGTCAGTGACACGCCGAGCACCATGCGCACATTGCCCTTGGCGTCATGCGGGATCACCGGGGAAAGGTAGCGGTACTCTTTCGCGCCGATCGACGCCGAGGCCGCAGCCGTCCATTCGATGTCGGCCCAGATCCCGTCGTCGCGAACTTCGAGCCCCTTGACCCATCCGGCCGCTTTCGCTGTCTTGCCGCTGCCTGGTTCCATCACCGCCAGCGCCTGGTGATCGTAATCGACCACCATGTCGGTCTCGCTGTGATAGGTGCGGCTCTGGGCGACGATCGCCTCCATCGCCGCACGGTCGCCGACGATGTAGGGGCCGCGGCCGTCACGGGCAGAAAATGAGCCTGCCGGCAGGATGCGCTGCCAGCCGCCAGCGCCGGCGGCGAACTCGCTCGACAGCACCGCGACCGGGCCATTGGGCTGCGCGTCAAGGGACGCCAGCTGGAGGGAAGATGAAGTGTTCATGGGCCGGACTATGGCCGGTTCGGCATCGCCGGTTCATGCCCGCAAGGACGGGCATGATATCGCGCTCGGAAAGAATGGGGGTCATGACAGTCGAGCGCCGACCGCGAAATCGTTTTTGAAGCCCCTTCAAAGGCCGTGGAGCGCCGTTCGCCCTCTGGACGGTATACGCGGGCGTCAGAGCGCGCAACAGGCATGTGTGCGCCTTTGTGCCGAAGCTTCCGAGAAGGTGGGACAGGGTCAGGGTCCGCCGGCGTCGATCTTGGCCTGGGCCGCCTCCATGACGGCGTGCCACCCGGCTTTGCCGGGATTGTAATCCCAGCCCGGATCGATGCCGTCGGGCACCTCCGTGACTTCGCCCGTGCGTTTGTTGACGAAGGGACGGAAGTCAAGCGGTGGCGGTGTGAACATCAGCCGTTCGCCTTCGCGCTGGAGCCGGGCGACGTCCCGGTCGGACAGGCTCTGCAGCGTACAGCGGCAATTCCAGCCGCAAGGCGTCGCCCAGTGGTCCCAGTAGGGGTCGTCGACCGGGAGTACCAGATTGTGCCTGGCGCGGTGGGTCGGTCGCGTTACTTCATCCAGGATCGCCACATAACGCAGCCAGGGCCGTGTGGTCTTGTGGCGCTCGAAATTGGCCCAATGGCCGCTGGCGTACGACACCCGCATGTTGGCGTCGAAGATGGTCCGGAGCCGGCGCGCCGAGCCGAGCTGGGCCGCACCGATCTCGCCGGTCTCGGGATCGAGCATCATCCGCCGGCCCCACCAGCCCTTCGCCTGCAGCAGCGGCGTCAGCTCGGCCGCGAAGTCGCGAAAAGTACGGCCTTCCGAGAGCGCCTTTTCCAGCGCGGCGAAAATGTCACTGAGAATATCGTATCCGGCCGACTTGGCGACCGTGAACATCGCCGCGTGGTCGCGCTGCCACCGGTCGAGCCAGGAAAAGGACGGATCAAGCGCGCCGCCGCGGGCCTGAAGCGCCCGGATGGCGTCGAGCGGCGGGACCGGTTCGAACTTGATCATTATGTCAACCTTTCCGCCATCGCCGGCTGAGCGTCACCCCGCCAGAGAGGCGAGGCGACAAGTCTTCCCGGTGTCAGACCGGGGTGAAATCGAGATAGAACGTGTCGCCGATGTTGAACTTGCCGAGCAGGCTTGGGTTGGCAATGGTTAGCGACAGTGATCCCGACGGCGAGTAGCGCGCGAACTGCTGATCCTCGTCGCTACCATCGGCGGGATATGCTCCATCCTTGGCGGGAAAGTTGAACGTCAGCTCCTCCTGGGTTGACTGACCTTCCTCCGGATATGGCTTGATGCCGGTTACGCGTACTTTCGCTCTCATTCTGGTCATGCACGTTCTCCTTCAGGTTAGATCCTCGTCGGCTTCGCCCGCCAGCCGAACCGCAAACGCCATGCGAGCGAGCTGATCGCCGAGCGCCTCGCTTGAGAGGCCTTCAAGCCGGGCTTGAAACAGGCTTTTAACCTCTTCAAGCGTGGTGGCCGCGGCGATCTCGTCGGCCAGCCCCGCCACGATCGGCCCGACCAGCGGTTCCCATTCCTGCGCCATCTCGTCGGAGGCCGCGTCGATGGCGTCGGCTGGAGGTGCACGCCTGGCTGTGAGGCCAGCCGGGGATCCGGCAGTCTGCTCGTTCTCTTCGCCCGGGAATTCCCCCCCTGGCTCGGGCTTCCCGTCGGGGGCTGGTTTTTTCGCGGCGGGTGCCGCCAGTAGCTCTTCGTCGGTATCCGGATCCGGCAATCCGATCTTGTCGCGCATTGTGGCCATGCCAACCCTGAGCCCGTAGGGCATGAGCTTGACCACGTTGTCGACCAGCCCGTCGATGTCCTCCTCGTCCGGACGCCCGATCTTGATCTTCGGATATTTCTTCTGCGGTCCGTAATTCAGCGACACCAGCGGTCGCACCAGGTCCCGGTTGAGCGTGGCGCCGAGCGACTTGGCGTCGGCCTTCTCGATGTCGTCGCGTACACCGTCATGAACCTTGCCGACCGCGTAGGAGCCCTTCTGGGCATCCGTGGTCGATGTCTGGCCCAGCACAAGCTTGGACACCTGCCGGTCGAGCCAGTCGGCGCGCTTTTCGTAAAGCTCGTGGCTCCCGGAGATATTGGCCTCGACGAATTCCACCGCCATCGACGCCGGCACGATCGCCGCATAATCCGCGCCGATATTGGCCACTGCCTGGAGCAGCACGTCCTTGTCTTCTTCCGTCGCGCCGGCACCATACTTGCCGAGCCGCAGCGGCTGGCCGTAGGCTTCGCAGAAGATCGCCCAGTCCTTCATGGTGAACGACTTGAACAGGAACGCCCAGCTGGCCCCGCGCGCCAGGCCGCCGCGGATCGGCAGGCCGGACTTGGCCTTGAAGGAATGGAAAATCCATCCATACGGCTTGAGCGGCTCCGGGCCGGAGTCGCCGCGCAGCATCGGCGTCTCGCCATCGGCCCGGTCGAATTCGAACCAGCGAGGGTCGTTCCAGCAGAGCCGCTTAGGCGTCCATTGCCGCTCCGAGGTGTCCCAGATGATTTCGGTACAGGAGAAGCCCTTGCCAGTGGCATCGAGGATGTCGCGCAGTTCGACCTCGAATTCATCACGCTCGACAACCTCGCGCACCAGGTCGGCGTGGCTGATGCTGGTTGCGTCGTCACCGGCCGCCTCGACAGTGATTTCCAACCCCGCCACCTGCAGCTTGCGGGTTTGCAGCACAGAGCCGTAGTGCAGGTCGCGCTCTTCCATGTCCTCGGCCAGCGCCAGATAATCCTCGGGAGATGACAGGATCGAATTCGACAAGATCTGCGCCAGCCGGCCGGGCGTCAGTCCAGCCGCCGGGTGAACAGCGTCGCGCTGGCGCACGCCGCGCACGCTTGGGCCGCCCTGTTGATCCTTGAGCGCCGTCGTGTTCACCTTGCGGCCATAGGCATCATACCAGGTCATAGCCATCAGAATATTCCTCTCGATCGTCGGAGCGATGCCATCCGGAATGAACGCGTCGTTTCATCGGGCCGGTCGTAAAAGCCGCGGTCGTCAGCGGCAGCGGCGCGCTCTTCAAATCGCGACGGCTTGGGCTTGGCCGCGCGGTAGCCGAATTCGCTCCACTGCATCCGCGATGCGAAATGCGCCAGCGCCAGCGCCACCGCGAAGTCGCCGTGCCGCTTCTTGCCCTTCTCACCTTCGCGTTCGGGCGGGATCGACGGAATGCCGCGGATCACCTTGACCAGGCGAAGGTCGCTCACATGCTCGGCATCCTTGGCGAGCGCGATCGTGCCGTCCTCGAAAGCGACCTTCAGCGGCGGCATGTTCTCGTTGTACCAGCCCTGGCTGAAGTTGATCATCCAGACCAGGCCCGCGCCTTCATCGCTCTCGCGCAATCCGAACTCCCGGCCGAGATCCTCGGCCAGGTTCATGCCCAGGCCCGTCGCGTCGATCGCGGCGCCCACGAGGCGCGGCGCGGCTTTCAGGATGTCTGTGCAGATGGCTTTCTGTTCGGCAAAGGGCACGTTGCGCATTTCGACGGTCAAGGCCGATCGGCGGATCAACAGCGGATCGATCGCCAGCAGGTGCGCAATCGCCGGGTCGCCCTTGCGCGCCACGTCATAGCCGAAAGCATGCATAAGCAGTTCGTCGAGGCCGCCAAGCGCCGTGGCGATCGCCTCGACATGCGGCGCGAGAAGATGGCGCCTTTCCAGCTCTGGCCGGTGCAGATAATCCGTCGGCAGGTCGATCCGGATGATCGGCGATTGTTGAGGCGAAAGCCACATTCGCGCTTCTATCAGCGGCGCTGTCAGCCACGAGCCCGAGCCCAGGGCGGGGACGCAAAACAGTTCTTCATCCGCGCCGTCGCCATAAAAATCGATGATGTCCTGCCGCCAGGCGGCTTCCGCTTCCGGTGACCAATCCTTGCCCGTTACCAGGCAGATCCGCTGATAAAGGCCCTGCATCAGGGCCTGGTCGAAATCGATCCTTGTGTGCGCGCCTTTTCGCCTGCCGCCCAGGATGTCTTGGACAAGCACGTTGAACTCGTTGTCGACGCCGTTGTGGGTCGAGCAGACAATCACCTGGCCGCCCCACATCAGGAAGGCCAACGCGGCCTTGAGCAGTTCCTTGAGGCTGTCGACAAACGCCGCCTCGTCGATCAGCACCAGGCCCTGCTTGCCGCGCAGCGTCCTGGGAGCCGAGGACAGAGCAACGATCTCAAAGCCGGAATCAAAGCGGATACGGAAGGCCTGGATCGAGCGATCGCCGCTCTCGTCATTGTCGGCGAACAGGAATTCCTCTGCGTCAAGCGCCGCCATGTTGAAGGCCCGCGCCCACATGCCGCAAGCGTCGACGAACTCGCGCGTCATCTCCTGGGAATAGGAGATGTACATGGCGTCCATGCCGCCGGCTGACTTGGCGCGGGCCGCGCGCAGCACCGCATAGGAGGCAAGCCCCCAGGTGAGCCCGATGCGGCGGGACTTCTCGATGACAAGCAGCGAAGTGCCGCTTTCGAGCTTGGCCACCGTATCGCCCTGGTAGTCGAGCAGCACCTTCGGCAGGCCCAGCTCGGCGATAATCGCGGGCAGCGCGTCGATGCCCTCGCGCCGCAGCTTCTCCCATTCGGCGCTGGTGATCGGAGCGCTCATTCCTTGCGCACTCCGAGGACTTGCGCCTTGATTGCCTCGACCGTTTCAGCGGTCAGCCCCTTGATCTTGGCGACCTTATCCACCGCCTTGCCGACATTGGCGGCGAATTCCTTCTCGGACTTGACCCTGCGCGTGGTCGAGACGCCCTGCGCCTGGTTCGCGGCGCGCAGCGCATTGCCGAGGTTCATTGCGTCCTTCGGCTCGAACCCGGCTTCACCGGCCGAGGTCAGCAATTCGAATATGAGTGTCTTGATCGCCTCGGCGGCAATGATGGTCAGATCGTCGGACGCCTTGGCGTCGAATTTTTCGGCCAGCACGCCGGTGATTTCCCGCGTCTCGTCAAGCCGCCGCGACAGGGTCGCGAGCTTGATTGCATGGCGGTTGAACGCCGAGAAGGACGGAATAGTGAACTCGAGTTCGCCGCGATGCTCGCGGTGAAGGGCTTCGAGCTTCTGGACGAACTCCTCGTAGATTTCGGTCTGAGTGCGGTCCCGGCTGCGCAGCTCGTTCGCGGCCCAGGCGATGACCGGTGACGCCTCGGCCGGCAGCAGTTCGATTCCGGACAGCCGGCCGCGGCCTTTTCGCGTCATGCCTCAAGCCTCCAGCGATGGGCGGGCAACGCCTTCGATCATGCTGCGCCGCTCGACATGATCAAGACCCGCCTGCCTCAACCTCGCGATCAGCGACGTACCGGCTTCGACAAGGGAGACCGCGCCGAGCTCTTCCAGTTTGCGCATCTGAGTCCGCACCCAGTCACGCGACCGGTTGTGCCCGAAGGTTTCAAGCACCTTGAGCAGAACGTTGTCGTTGAGGCTGGCGCTGGTTTGCTTTGCCAGTTCCTTCAGGATCACCAGCCGTGCGTCCTCGGCCATGAAGGCGTCGTATTCGCTCATGCGCTCTTCTCCCGCAACCAATCGTCGATTCGGTGCACGGTTCTTGATACGCTGCCCATGCTCTCGCTCATCGCCGACACCGTGCCCTTCAGCTCAACCAGCGAGAGCTTGAGATCGTTGACCGTGTCCTTGTCTGGCAGATGCTTGAGTTCGGCCTCGACCGCCTGGATACGACGGTCATGTTCGATCAGCTTCTTGTCGGACGTCTCCAGATAACTCCTGATTGACGCCAGATCAGTCTTGATTTGGCGTTCTCCCGAGGAGAAGTAGCCCTTGGCGTGACCGAGCAGCGCGATCACGGCGAGCGCCAGACCCAGATACTGCATGATTTCGGCAGTGCTCATTTCAGCGATGCCCCCGTTCGAATATTTCCTGACACTCGATGCAACGCTCCGCAAAAGGTGCGGCGTTGCGGCGTTCTGGCGGGATTACAAACCCGCAATCCTTGCAGTCCTCGCAACCCATTCCGGCAACCAGCGTCGCGACGCCGCCAATCCTCAGGTCGCGCTCCCGCGCGACCCGTTCCTCGGCCTGCTCGATCATGAAATCCATGCCGCTCACGACTTGCCCCGCTTGAGCACAGCATCGATCACGTTCTTGCCGAGATCCTTGACTGTGTGGCCACCCATGTAGAGCGCCATGAACCAGGATGTGAGCGTCATCAGCGTTGCGAGATCGACCATCTCGATCATCACGCCACCGCCGGTGCCAAGCCGCTGATTGACGATCGGCGCGACGATGATGCGCCAGATCCAGAAGATGGCCAGCAGATACATCCAGCCGTAGCGCCAGAAGCTCTGCCAGAAGCCTTCCCTGGTCTCGGACTGCAGTAGCGCGAACTGGCCTTCGAGCCCGGCCGCATAAAGCGCGATCAGCTCCGGCATCTCCGCCTCGGCGGCGAGCACCGCGTCCTTGACCTCGGTCGGCTTCAGCTTCTCTAGCTCGATCGGCTCGACGCCGGCCTTTTCGGCCACGGTCTTGATCACGGTCTCTGCCAGTTCGCCGGAGACCTTGCCGAAACGGTTCTCAAGGATTCGCTTGATGATCGGCGCACCCACTTCAGCCGCAACGCCAACCAGAATTCCCGCGATCGCGCTCATGTGAAAACCTCCCCGAGTGTGAGAAGCAGCATCGCGGTCGAAATCAATGCCCCGACCAGCCAGGTCGCGGCCCAGTTGCCTTTTCCGGCAAGCAGGCACAAGAATGCGAAGATCGCGAAGCCGAGAGCGGCGATGATCAGCACGACGACGATGAAGGCGGCGTTCAGAAAGCCGGTCATGTCGCAACTCCCGATTTCCGCGCGCCCTTCACTGCGAGCTTGATCTCGTCCCGGTAACGCCAGGCGAGCCAGATCCCGCCGATGACCAGCAACGCCAAGCTGCCATAGAGGATGAGATCGCCATAACCGCTTGCGCCGGCAACCTGGTCGGCGGCACCGGTTGCCGCGCCCGCGCCGGTTCCGGCAGCGCCCTTGGTCGATTTCGACTTCAGGTCGATCACCCGCTGCAGCTGGTCGAGCGTGGCGGTGCCGAGCACGCCGTCATTGTCGAGTTGCGGATGCTCTCTCTGGAAGCGGCGCACCGCCGCCTCGACTAGATCCGCGTCGCCTTTCACAGCATCCGGCAGAAAGCCAAGCTGGATCAGCCAGACGACGCCCTGGTTGAAATCGTCGTCGCCGAGCTTCCAGGCAGGCATCACCGCCTTGATTTCCTTAGCGGCCATTGTCCGCGGCGCCTTAACCCAGGCCGGCCATTTGTTGAATTCCATGATCTCCGAAGTCTCGGCGCGCCGGCGCACCAAGCCGGGCAGCCTGCGGCCATTCGCTGTGGTGGCGGTCACCTTCAACCGCCGTGCCGCGTCCTTGATGTCGCCGCGCACGAGGGCTGCAAACCAGGTCCACTTCTGCGCGCCCAGACCGCAATTGAACAACATGTCGCTGGCAGCCGCCTTGGCGTGCGGCGTCGCGTTTGGCGCGCGCTTTATTACGGGAACCGAATATTCCGCATCGATCACCATCTTCAGCAAGTACAGCGAATCGGCCTCCGCGATCGTGTCGCCGAGACGGAGCTTGCGGCCATGTTTGGCGAGCCACCACTCGCGGAAGATTTGCGATCCCCAGGTGAAGCCGTTTCCGATGGTGATGGTGTTCGCCGGGCAGCGATACGCCTTCAGCACCGTGCCTTCTTTTTGCGCGGTGTAGGGGATCAGACGCGGATCGTAGGAGCTGGTCATGTGGGCCTCCGGCTGTGGAATTGGCCGGAGACGAGGCTCCGGCCATTCCGCTCAGGCTACGGAATGCGACGGGAACCGTTCATGCCCGCTGGCGCAGGCAGGCAGATCAGAGCAGGGAAAGCTGATTGGTATCGGCGGATTTGCGAACGCGCTTGAACAGCCGTTCGACCCCGCTTTCGGTAATACCGAGCCGCCGCGCGATCGCGGCGTTGGAAAGACCGTTCTTTTTGTAGTGGCGCGCCCGAAGCTCGCGGTCAAGAGGGACCTTGATGTACTCCGCGCCATGGGATTGCGCTAGCTTCGCCGCCGCTGCCTCGCCGATCGCATCGCAGAGCCCGGAGCGCTCGGGCGTTTTGGGAACGAACAACCGGGTGCCGCCATAATGCTCGACCAGGGCCAGATAAGCGCTTTCGCCGATCAGCTCGTTCAAGGATTCCGACAGTGGCGGGCCGGCCATGCTCACGGCTCTAGCACCTCCCATTTGATGATGACGCCCTGGAAGCTCGAGCCAGGGTTCTCGGCCGCCCAGAACCGCCCCATGGTTTCACGCGCCGTCGCACCGATAAGCTTGGCCGGCGCCAGGCCTTTGAGCCGCGCCGGATCGAAGCCATCCGAGACCGCGAACGCCTCGATCTCGTCGCGGTCAAGCGGTCGGCCGTCGATCTCGATATAGGCGAGGCCTGGCTCGATCAGATCCGAAGACATGATCAGGATCGGTAGTACCGCAACACAAACCGGGTCCGGGATGATCTTGCGGCAGTGCCGGGTTCTCATCCCGGTAAAAAGCTGCACCAGCTCGCCGACATGGGCATGCCTGCGACGATGACCCCGGATCGTGTGTCGCTTGCTGCCGTCCTCGATCTGCGGCGCAAAATAGGTCTTGAAGCTGTAGGCGACCATCACGCATCCGCCTTTTGAGATGCGTGTTCGCGGACGAGCATGCCCATCCAGACGGCCCAACTCGAAGGCTTGGCTCCCGCCGGGATGTGGAGATTTTCGGACCCGGTCAAGGCTCTCCGCATCCCGACCGGATGATCCGAGATCCGGACTTTCCAGAACTTCAGCGCGTTGGCGTGCCGGATAAGCACATAGTTCGATTGGCCAAAGGCTGTCCGCGACTTCTCGATCGAGATCTTGAAGTTGACGCCAGCCTGCTCAAGCGACCGGACGAACAGCTTGGTGGTGCGCTCGACAGCCAGCATCACGCACCTGCCTTTTCAGCCTGGCGGCGTTTCTCTTCCAGCTTGCGTTCGGCCAGGCGGCGTTTGGCTTCGCCGGGCGTCGCCAGCGCCATGTCGGCAGCGACAGTGTATTTCGCCTGCATGCCCGGCCGGAGCCAGATCGGCGGTCGCGGAGCCATCCCGGCAATCCACACCAGCCAGATATAGTCCGTGGCGGTTGACGCCTCGGGGTCCCATCCTCCCTCGATCATTGCCACCCGTTCGGCGAAATGGATGACGAAGGTTGGAGGATTATCGCGATAGACCAGGTTGTAGCGCTCCTGACCCGACAGCCAGCTCGATCTGACAATGAACGCAAACCCGCACCGCGCTACCGCCAAGGCACGCTCGAAGAAAGCCGTTGCAATGTTGAACGGCGGATTGCAGAAGATCCAGTCCGGCCGGGACAGCCCATCCGCCTCAAGCGTCTTCACCGTCTCGAACGTGAAATCCCGGATCGGCGGGTTGATGCCCCAATCATGCACATCACAGAAATCCACGCGTCCGAACACTTCCCGGAGCGGTGGCAACATGTGCCCGCCGCCAACGCACGGGTCGAGCGCTGTCTGTTCTGAAAGCGGAACCCAGAAATTCAGGGGCAACAACACCTCGTGCAGCAGCGCCCGCGTCGCCCAGGGCGGCGTCGGGAAATAGTCCAGGCTGTCGGCTGCCTGGTGGCGCTGATTGATGACGTTGGGCGAAAGCATCACGCGCCACCTTTCTGCGCGTCGCGGATCAGCGCGCCCAGCCTGTTCATGGCGTCGATCCAGGAACTGTCCGTCATCAGCGCCGGGCTGGCGAAACCGGCCACGGCAAGCCACTGGCCGAAGGGCAGCAAAGTACCGCTGTCGAGATGGCAAAGCTTGGCATGCTGCGCTCTGGCGATCCGGTAGCCGTTCACTTGTGTCCAGTCCGGCAGAAACCGGTCTTTCGACCAGTCGACGCCGCCGTCACGCTCAAGCCATCCCTTCAGCGCCTCGATCGCCTTGGTCGCATCCTCGTGATAACGCAGGAACCTGGTGTGATCGATGCCGGTCTGGCGCTTGACGAAAGCGAGCAACGCCGCGTCGTCCTTCTCGCGGATCAGGCCGAGGTTGTAGCCGGCGATCCACAGCGCCTGCAGCTTGGCTGCATACTTGCCATCAAGGCCTTTTCGAGAGCCCTTCGAGACCGGTTTGAAACCCTGATTTTTCAGCACGTCGAGAACCCGGCCGCGCTCGCGGTCGCTCATGTCCCTGGATGAGCGCTTGCCGGTTTCGCGCTCCAGCAGATCGCGCCAGGTGTCGTCATCCAGGCCGAGCTGTTTCTTGGCGATGTGGAGCTTGGCGAGCGCGCTCATTGACCAGCTTCCTCAAGCAATCCGGCCGCGTGCTCGCTAAGCTCTGGCAGAAAGAAATGCAGCCGGATCTCCAGTTGGTGTTTGGTTCCGAGCATCACGTCCGGACCGGAGAGCAGCGGAGCGTCGATACACGCGGCCAGACAGTCCGCCAGCCGCTTCTCCAGCGTTTCGATCTGCGGAACGTCGAGGTTCATTTCGGCGTCAACGGCCCGGTCGAGATCCTCGCCCCCCAAAATCACATTGTCCGGCACACGGCCCGCGAACACACCGCCAACGGCTATGTCGACCGGCCGGGTTTGTCGATTGCGCAAATGCCGGTACCGGGCAGCGTCGCGGACAAGCTCCGCATGAAGCCTATCCTGGCAAAAGCTGCACAGATCATCATCCGCCCAGCACAGGATCTCGCCGTCAATCTCGGTTCCTGGCTCGATGTTTGTGATCCCGCATTCCCTGCATTCATGAAGTGCTTGTTTCACGTTCTCAACTCCAGTTTCAGCGCTTCGGTGGTCAGCTGCTTCAGTTCGGCCTGCAGCTCGATCCGCCGCCAGGCATGGGGTTTGAGTTTCTTGATCCGCCGCGCCAGCTCCTGTCGCCGCGTCTCGATGTCGCTCACAGCCCGCCACCGAAACAGATCCACCGGTTCGGGTGTGGCGGGCCGGCGCATGTCAGAGGCTCCGGTCGTGGAACGTCATAGCTCTGCGCCCGCTTCTTCGGCCTCGCGAACGCTTTCGCGAATAGCATCGAGTTGATCCCGGACGATGTCACAATCCGTGACGACCGGCTGATAGACATCGCCATAGAGATCGGCGATCTCCTGCAGAAGAAGTTGGACCTTTTCGATGCGTCGATTGGCTGCCGCCGCCGCGATTTTTGGCGTCCACCGCTTCAGTTGTACGTAACCCAGGATATTTCCCATCACACACCTGCCTCGGCATCTGGCCGGAGTTCGTCGATGTGAACGCCACACCTGCCGCAGATCTTCGGGTCGGAAGCGCTCGCGACATGGCCGCTGCATCCTTCGGCGGTCAGCCGCGCCAACAGCATGTCCGTTTCCTGATCGCCAACCGGCTCCCATCTGTAGCCAGGGCCGGCTTGATGGCAGATGGCGCCGTCGATAAGCGCATATGCAGTATGATCACCCATCACGCACCTGCCTTCGCCAGATCGATGGTCACGGCCGACCAGGGATCGGTGTTCTTCTTGCGTTCATGAAACCGGACATATTCCTTCGAGCCGGTCACCCGCATGGCGTCGCGGATCGCTTCCATCGCTCTCAGCCAGCGTCCGTCCTCGATCGGAAGCCGCAGAAGCATGAAGATCTCCGAACGGTTGATCTGGCCTTCCCTGTCGGTGTTGAAGGCGCGGGTGACGATGGCCCGGATCTCCGGTCCGCTGTCGGCTGCCCATTCGTTCAGGCATTCGTCGATCAGCGTCTTGGCCACCTGCAGCTGTGGCCCGAAATCAACAAAATCGGCGACCGAGACGGACACCCTCATAAGGCCATCGAAGGTCTGATAGGTGCGGTTGCCCTTCTTGCCGCCTTTCTTGACGCCATACTCCTGATCGAGCAGCGCATCGAACTCGCCGAGATCGGTCATGGTGTGGCCGCGAAACCGCGCGACCTGGGCGGAGAGATCGCGGGCAAAACCCATGATCTTCCGCACTGTCTCATCTTCAAGCTTGTCGGCCGCCTTGACCATTTCAAGCGGCACGAGCAGGCCCTTGGCATCTTCCATGTAGGGTTTGCCCTCCACGTCAATGACACCCATGGCGATCTCCTGATCGGAGCAGGTTTCGTGAATGACTGTTTCCATTTCAATGTCCTCTCATGATTGATCGATACTCCCGGAACGCCGCCCGCAGGGCCGCTATGGCCTCTTCCTGCTTTTCGCGCGCATAGCGTTCGCCTGGGCTGAACTGAACCTCTTCAAGTTTCATGCTCGACGTCACCAGCGTGGCAACCGCCGCAACCAGGTCGCGCGACGGCAGGCGCGGCGGAAGTTTCATCTGTTGAACGCTTTGAATGCGCGCTCTTTCCTCATCGATTTGCTCCCATTGGTCGGCCAGCTCTTGCCCGACCTCTTGCGTCACTGCCGCCCGCACCGCGTGGTGCAGCCTATCCATCACCTCTTCGGTGACGGCTCGCGCCATCCGGTCGATATCAAGTGTCGTCCGGTCATGGGCGCTCATGCCGCACCGCCTCCGCCGGACGGGTGGCGCGGAACATTCCGCCGTGCCCGCTCAAGCGAAACCACATTGCCGGCCTGTGCAATCATCGCCTCGCGCCGCGCGGCTTCGTTCCACTGATGCCGGGACAGCTCGTTTTCCTGGGCGAGCGCCATGTCGACCAACTCGTCAAACCTTTCGACCAGGCCGGTAATCTCATCAGAGGAGAACATCTTGCCGCCATGGACGTGGCCCTTGAGCGCGTCGCGGGTGGCCTTCAGATGATCGGAAAGAAACTCACGCATCATCGCCGCCCCCCTGAAGCCTGCTGTGCGGGCAACCTGACCGGCAGGCCTGGTACATCGCCACTGCATTGCTGCTCGCTGTCGAAAACGGGCGGCGTTGCCATTGCTGGCAGACATTCCGGCTCGTCTCGCCAAGTCGCGGGCAGATGACCGTTTCGGCCATCAACACGCCGCGCACCACCTGCTCGAACCGCTCCATGTCGCCCATGTATGTATTCGAAAGCACCTGACTGATCGTGGAGCCGGCATATTTCAGCTGCCGGCCGACCGCTGCCTGGCTTTCCATGTTGCAGGCCTCGGCCAACACCAGAACCCAATCCGGAGGTGTGCCCCAGGCGTCCCGCGCGCGGGCCACATTGTCGTTCTTCTGTTTGGGAGAAGCGCTCATGACTGTTCCTCCTCGGCCAGAGGCGACCCCATCACCTCCGCCCGGTTCGGGTCGAACACCATTCTGCTCTTGAGTACTTTCGGCGCGGCAGGTCCGCTGATCATGTCCGGGAGAAGAAACCACTCCGAGGGCCGGTGATTGCCGCCTTTTCGCCGCAACACCAGGTATCCGGCATCGTCCAGCCGCTTGATGTAGCGGGCGGCGCAATCCTTGCTGATCGTCACTTCGTCGGTCGAAGCCAGCATCGCCAGTTCGACGGCGTTGAACCCGAGGCGACCGACAGGTCCGCGCATCAGGTTCCACATCGCCTGAGTGCGGGAGGCCCCTTCGATCACGCTGCCGTCGTGGCGGATCCTCGGCGTGGCGGCTTGCTTCTTGACCACGCGGCATGTGACAGGATTGTCCCCAACGGTTTCAATGTAGCCTGCCAGCGTCAGTCGCTTGAGAAAACTGCGAATGTCGCTGCTGTTGGACACGTTCGATTTGCCGAAAATGTCACGCGCGGTGAACGTCTCCTCGCGCATGGCGAAGTCCATCATCACTGACCAGTAATGGTCGCAGCCGCGCAGCACCGGATAGGCCGCCCCGATCGTCAATTGTAGAATGACTGACATCAGGCCGCCTCCTGCCGTGTGGGCAGTTTACCCTCGGAGAATCGGCCTTCGTAGGTGCCGAGATCGATCTCGGTCAGGCCGCGCATTGCCGCGAAGTTCCCGATCGCGTGCAGGCTGTTACCGATCCGGCGTACCCGCCCGTCAGCCTTTTGCCGGGCCTGGTCGAGCAGATCGTCGCTCATCGTGAGCGATGGATAGAAAGACCGCGCCAGTGTGCGGGTGTCATCCAGATCGCATTTCTGCGCATAGCCGGTCACAAGAACCAGGTCGCGGAACCGGTCGCCGGCGCGTTCCAGCTTCTTGGGGAAGTGTTCTTCCCCGATCAGCAGCACCGGTGCCTGGCTCTTCTTGGCGATCATCCGCACCAGCTCGATCATGTTCTTGTCGACCAGCTTGTCGGCTTCGTCGATCAGCAGCGGACGTCTGGGATCGCGGGCCAGCAGCCCAATGATCTCGTCTTCGAGATCCGACAGTGTGCCGCGCGGCTGGTACTGTCCGAGTTCGGTCAGGATCGCGCTCATGAGCTTCTTGCGCGTCCAGGTGTCCGACACCTCGACGTAAGCCGCACCCGTCTTGTTCTGTGAATAGAGCGCCGCGACCGACTTCCCGTAGCCGGAGAAGCCCGCAAAGACGCCGAGGTTGTTCTGATGCGGTTGGCGGTCCTGGAGCGTGCGCACAAGCCCCAGGCATGCCGCCACGTTCTTGATCGGGGCGGTGTCGCCACCATTGACAATCCTGTTTGATTTGGTCATTTCTTCCTCTGCTCTTGACTATGGCCTCTTGGCAGAGAGGCCGTTTGTTCGGTCGAAAACACGCTCACTCAGAACATCTTGAGCGTGTTTTCGAGCCCGAAATCCTCCAGACAATCCTTCATGGACTGATAGGCTCCGGTCGCCTGGAAGCGCGTCAGCTTGCCCGCTGTCGCATCATCCAGTGCTTCGCCGGTTGTGATTTTTGCTTCCATCGAAAGCGCCCACTTGAACATGCGGGCGGTGTCCGAAAGCATGGCGTCCGGATCGATCGGAATGACCTTCGAGACCGCCTTGAACTGATGCTCGCGCTTGATCGCCTCGTGCAGCTCCGCCGCGCGCTCGTTGAGCGGTCTGGTTTCACGAGCCAGCTCCGGTTCTTGCACTGCATCGAGCGCCGCCGCGATTTCCGGCGTTGAATGCCCTTCTGTGCGCTTGGGCAGCGCCACCACGTTGGGCACGTCGCGCCGCGCGACGTCCAGGGTCCGCTCGATCAGCGACGGCCCCTTGATGAGCTTCGAGATCTCGCGCTTGATCGGGTCGACCCGTTCCTTGAGCAGCTCCGCGCTGAGCTGCTTGCGGGCCTTCTCGAAGGTTTCCGGATGGATGCCGCGCAATTCCGGACAGGTGGCCGCGCCCAGATACTCATCCCGGTCAATCGAGAAGATATGCGCCAGCCCCTTGTCGTTCGGGTCCATCCGCACGAACACGTCCATGCCGGGATCCATCCAGCCCTCGCGGTAGTGATGGCCATCGACCCGCACCCCGAATTTGGTAATCCTGCGGGTGCCATTGCCGCCTACGGCCGGCATCAGCAGCACATCGAGTGCGCGCTCGTCGACCATCCGCAGGGAATGCGCTGATGCTGTTGCCGCCTGGAATGGCGAGCGGCCGTCAAGCCCGCTATGCGGCTGATGACTGTAAAGCTCCAGGCACCATTGATCCGAAAGCGCCTGTAGCTCCGCGCCCGACAGCGAGACGTTGAATGCTTCCGCTGTATCCTGGCCGAGTCGGTCGGCGAAACTCTTGCGGTCCTCAATCGATTTGCGGTCGCTGACGCTGTGCCCGACATAGCCCGGCAGCAGCGCCACGAACTGATGCTGGTAGGTCTTGATGGCGCGCTCGACATGGCCCTTCTGGGCCGGGCTGTAAGCGTCGGACAGGTCCATCTCGATGTCGAGCGCCGCAAACAGCCGCTCGATCTCGCGTGCCGTAAAGTCTGATCCATTGTCGGTCTTGATCGTCTCGGGCACGCCCCAGGCAAGAATTGATTTGCGGATGAGCAGGGCGACAGCCGAGGCGCGTGGCGTTTTCGAGATGTAGCTTACGAACCTGCGGGTCGCTATATCGACGCACACATAGACCGAATGCCGCCCGTCGGTGCACAGCGCATCGACAGGTGAAGCGTCGATCTGCCAGAGCCCGTTGGGCTCGGTAATATGCTTGAGCGTGCCGGTGCCGGACGGCAGCATCGTCGAGCGGTACCGGTCTGGATTGGTAAGCCTCATCAGCTCCACCTGGTGGTCTTGCTTGAGCCCTTTGATGAAGTGCTGGAACGTCCTGACCGGCGGCATCTTCACCTCCGTTTCAATCCCCTTTGAAGCCGTCTTCACCTGGTCGCCAAATTCCGATCGGCATAGGGTGCGTACCTGCTTTGCCGACAGGTGCGGCTGATGCGCGATCAGGCCGAGTATGAATGCCCGCACTGCGCCACCATTGGCGGTCTCAAGCAGACCGGAGCCCTTACGGCCCTTGGACCGGTCGACCGCAAGCTTGCTCGAGTCCTTCTTTTTCGCCGAGCGCCAGCGCATGATCGAGCGCGGCGACACCGAAGGGATCACGTCCCTGATCCAGTCAGCCACCTGCAGGGTGCGGGCGTTGTACTTGGTCGAGAACAGGTTCAGCGCCGTCGCTGGCGCGCGGCCTCTGGCGCGCATGCCGCGCAGGAAATCTTCATAAGCCGTCAGTATCGCCAGGCGGGCGTCGCGTTCGGTCCGCGCCCGCTGTGACAGACCTGCGCTGGCGAGTTCCGGTGCCGGCTCCGGCGCGGGCGCATCCGCCCCGATCACCTTGTGCCGCTGCATGTAGGCGGTCTGAGCAAGGGACGGCAGGATCAGGTACTTGTACTCCATCCCGCCGCCGCGGCCCTGTCGGGGCCGCGCATAGGGGTGATCGTTCCACCCGAGACGTTGGGCGGACACTTGCACGCCACGCTCGGTATCTGGCATGTCCGGCAGCCGCTCGGCTGCGATCTCCCGCGCTGTCAGCCACTCCTTCATGTCGCCACCGTCTGGACGGGCGTGATGCGGTAAACACACCCGGTAGTCGAGCCGCCTCGGAAAGTGCTTTCGATCGTGTAACCGAATGGCAGCAGGTGTTTCTTCAGCTGGTGCATCCTCACACCAATCACCTTTGAGCATTCCGGTCCGCCATCGGCGCGGTGGCTGTAGAGCACTTGAAACAAGGCGTCACGGGACATCCATCGACCCTTTGACAAAGCTTCAATTAATATGCGGCTCAAACCTGCAAACCGCTCGGCAACCTCGTCAATGTTCGCGATGACGGCTGTTTCGACACCGCAGCAGGGGCATTTGAAGGGAGGCGTATCCATCGCGCCCGTTGCTTCTTGATTGCCATCCATTCGTGCCGCGTCATCGTTGAGTTGCACTGCGGCGCGCAAGGCCCGGAGATCAGCCACGGGAATGAAGTGGCGGTTCTGCTCTCTATTTCGCGTCGACGGTTTTTTGAAATGGGCTTTGATTGGCCCGCCACGCTCGGCTTCCGCCCTGTCCAGTGTCGCCGCGATCCGCCTGGCAGCAATCAACAAATTACTGCTCATCACGCCACCGCCTTTTTCGCTGCGATCATCGCCCGGATGTCGGCTTCATGGGTTTTCAGGAATGCCAGGCTGTCCCGCACCGCATGAATGCGGCTCATCAGAAGATCGGCCTCGGCCTGACGCATTTTGCCGGCCCGGATCTGGTTCGAATAAACCCGCTCTCTGAGCGTGATCTCGCGGTCGATCTCCGCAATCTGTCCAATCAGTGATATCTTCATCGCCATGCCCTCACGCGCGCTTCGAGCGCCTGTTTTCTGGTGTTGAGTTCACGTTCATGCTCGTTCATCAGGTCGAGCTCGATCAGGTCCCGGTATTTGGCCGGCACGGCCACCAGCCCGAACCCGTTGACCACCAGCCCGACGAGGTCATGCGCGCCCGTAGCGTCAATCAGCGCAATGAAGGCGTCGAGCGAGATGCGGTTGCTGTCGGCGGCTTCCGAGGCCCATTTGTTCAGCATGTCTTCCGAGATCGGCCGGCCCAGGTAATCGCTCATCGACTTGGCGATTTCGCTGCGCTTGATATCGCGACCCTTGGCTTCCTTGAGTGCCTGCGAGATCGCCCGCGCGATCCTGTTGTCGAGCGCGCCGCGACCGGTCACATCTTCGCCGTAGCCGACAGCCACCTTAGGCGGCTGCCAGTCAAACAGGTCAGGTGTCAGCGTGTCGCGGCGCTTGCTCATCAGGCGGCTTTCCTCTCGGCGATCAGCGCCTCGATCAGATCCCAGTTCTCCTGGATAAACCGCCGTTGCGCCGCCTCGGGCATCTTGTGGAACTGGTCGGACAACCGCTCCCAGGGAGCGGGCTTCGCGACAGGTTGTGTGCCGTCGATCATGGTCGCGGCATCGGCGACCGAGCGCACTGCGTTGTTGACAACCAGCTCGGCGATCCGTGCCTGCCGTTCGGCGGGCTCGGCGGAGAGCGCCAGCAGCTCGGATTGATTGTCTGCGATCGCATGCAGCGATATCCTCTCGCGCACGGACTGCATGATCCGGGCGATCTTCAAGCCCCGGAACACCGCATCCCGGCTCAAGCCGAACGCGGACGTCGCGGCCTGCGTGAAGCTGGACGCGAACTGCTCCGCGACTGTCTCCAGCCGCTCCTCACCCAAGGGGCGCGGCTGGAAAGGATCGTAATTAGTTGCAAGCTTGCGACTATTTCTCTTGCGTCCCGGCTTGATGGCGCCCTGCGCCTGCTCATACACCTCGCGCCAGGCAGCCACGTCGAAGGCCCGGTCGAGCACCGTAAGTTCGCGCCGCTTGAAGTTTTCCGAGATCTCCGCCAGCCGGATAGCCGCCTCTCCGGCGAATTCGCCCGGATCGTGGATCTTCGCCCGGATGGAAATGCCGGCGATTTTCGCCGCTTCCAGCCGGTGTCCCCCGGTTACCAGACGGAACCGCTCACCCGCCTCGATCACATCGATCTCGCGCTCCTGGCCAACGGCGGCGAAATCCTCGGCCAGCGCTTTGGCGAAATCCGGGTCGACCACCCGGCGTCCTGCAGGCACGTCAACCAGTTCGGGTTTGATATCTTCAATACGCATTCAAACACCCTTGAAAGGACTGTGAAGAGGGGTTTACGAGCGCCGCGCGGCGATCAGCACCGCCGCGAGCGCGCAGGTTGTGCCGAACACCGTGCCGATCGAAAAAGCGGTCCAGGCCGCATCCGGCGCCTTCGAAACGAACAGCATTGCGCCGAGCGCTGAGGCGAGCGCCGCGAGGATGACGCCCGCAATCAGGCCGAGCGTCATCAGTTCGCCGGAGGATGCCTTGGCATCAGCTTGAAAAAAGCAGCGGTCTTTCGTCATCTCACGCAGCCTTTCCGTCAGCGCGGCGGCTCACGTTTTGACTCGCTTTGCCCTTCGTCTTGCTGGTAGTCTCTGCCCCATCGTGACGGCCAAGCGTGTAGCTGTCGGGAAAGAGTTCGCGGAACGGAACGCCAATGGCCTGGGCAATTGCTTCGGCCCCTGGGCGGCTCGCTCCGATCATTCCCGCACGGCAGGCGCTGTCGTAGAGGCCGGCATCGCGGGCTATTCCGGTAAGGGTTTTGCCCTGCCGCAAAAGCTCCGCCTTGATGGCCGCGCGATCCCATTTTTTGGTGATCGTCATGATTGCTCCCTTTTCTCTGACCTCTGCGAAAGGTCGGTTGGGTTGGGGGTATTGGTTCAAACAATGTCGCAACCGAATATTCGCACCAAAGGGCTCATTGTTCAAGCTCCATAAGGCGAATATTCGTTTCGGAGTTCGAAATCCGCACTATTCGCCGAAATAGCTTATTTTCTATATGAAAACAATGCTTTATGGCTGATTGGTGCGCTTAGTTCGAACTCCGAAGCCAGTTCGGAGTTCGGTAGTGTCGCAAGAATTCACCTTCGCAGATCGCCTTAAAGTGCTCATCGGCAAGGCGCCGGCGAATCGATTCGCGAGGGAAGTTTCGGTCGGGGAGAGCCTGATCCGGAAATACCTTGCGGGCGCGACGCCCGGAGTCGATAAGGTCGTCGCCATTGCTGAGGCTAAAGAGGTTTCCTTGGACTGGCTCGCTCGGGGCGTCGGGCCGATGAAGACTGACATGCAGGAGGATGCAGACTCGTCTGATGCTGGGTCGAGTGCCGGCAAGGGCGGGATGGTGATGATCCAGAAGGCGGGCTCGAACGCCGAGGGCTTCGCCCTTGTCCCCCGTCTGGATATTCAGGCGTCTGCGGGCAATGGGCGCATCGCCATCAGCGAGGAACCCTTGGAATACCTGGCTTTTCAGGCCGCTTGGCTGCGCGGGCGCGGCATTAACCCCGCAAGCGCCCGGATATTGACCGCCCGCGGCGACAGTATGGAGGAAACCATCCGCGACGGTGATGTTCTCCTCGTCGACACCTCAATTGATCGGGTGAGGGACAATTCGATCTATGTCATCGTCTACGGCGACATGGTGCTGGTAAAGCGCATTCACGGCCGCATCAATGGCTCGCTCCAGCTCATCAGCGACAATCCGCGCTACCCGGCCGAGGAAGTCGCGAAAGCTGAGGTTGACCAGCTCCAGGTCGCCGGCCGCGTCGCCTGGTACGGCAGGTCGATCTGACATGATAGGTGATTGATATGAAACATTACTTTCTAGTTGCCGCCGCGCTGGGCCTTTCCGCCTGTAACACCGTTCCCGATGCCGTCGACTTGGACACCGAAGTTGGCGGCAACTATCAAGCGCTCGCCGACTGCGTCTATGTCGACTTTACCGACCGCACGTTTCCAATGATGGTTATAAAAGTAGAGCTGCCGAGTCAGTCTCTATCTCGCCTTCAGATTGGCGCGAACTCTTCAATTATCGGCGAGTTGGACTTCATCGATCAAGGCGATACCCGAACGCGCGTCACGCTGCGGCATCAGCGGGCCATTTACGGCAAGGATTTCTACGCCGATCGTTATATGAAATCGATCGACCGCTGTGCGGCGCAGTTGGGGTAAACGTGGCCATATCTGCTGTCATTTGATCCTGCGCAGCAGCTTGATGTCAGATCGTGCCACCGCCATTTGATCTTGCGCACCCGCATAATCCCGTCAATCGGCCGACGTGACCTCAAGCTGCTGTTTTAATTAGCTCAATCCCCCGAAATCCCGCCTTTTCCCACATATTCCCGGATATGCCACCTGTTCTTGCGTCTTACAGCTCGAAACGTTCGCGATCCATCCGGCAGCGGGAGTGGACCAAGCATGGCACGGAGATGCAGGGTGGGGACAAAACGGCGACGATTTTGCGGCAAATGCCTGAAATCGCTGGGGTTGGGGTGTGGAATTGTCCTCATTTCGGGAGGAATTTTGCAGGTTGGCCGCCCGTTGACACGGACCGCCCGCCGTTACGCGCGCGATGCAATCTCCGGCGGCATGCACGAGCCCCGACCAAGACAAGCGGAGCGACGTCGTTCGAGGTTCCATGCCGTGCCCCATCCCCACGCAAACCATTGGGAAGCATCACGGAATGGATCCTCGGGTCGGGGCCCGAGGATGACGAAACGTTGGATCGGTGCTTGATGACGACGCGGGTGCAAAGGGCGGCATGTATTGCATCTGCCGCTGCAAGATCGTCGAGGGCACCGCCACCATGGACGAAAAGGTCTCGCTCGATCCTTGGAAAATCGAAACCGGCTTTACCCTGAGCTGTCAGGCGCGAACGGATACGGCCCGGCTGGTGCTGGATTTCGATGCGCAGTAGGGGTGGGGGTGGGAGGCACTTTCGGCCCGTTTGAGACCTTTGAGGAATTCAGTCGCACTCGCACTCATGGCCCTTTGCAGACCTTCGTTCTCTACGCAGCGGACCGCAGCTTCGAGCCCATTTTTCGAATGCCGCGCATTGCACGAATGGCAGCTAGCTGTCTCAAATACGTTGGTACAGGCCGCTCACGCAGCAGCCAACAGGGCCCGCCCGATTTTCTCGACATGCACATAGTCCGTGCCGCAACACCCACCAAAGACATTCATTTTCGGATGGGCCGCTCGGAGATCAACGTACTGGCTCGCCAATTCATCAGGATTGCCTTCTTCGAGATGACCCAACTGGCACAAGGTACCATGATCCAGAGATGACGCGTTGGCACGCAATCCACGAATGCGATTTGCCCAAGGTTCGGTCGCAAGTGCAGGGCCGAAATCGACGGGATGCGAACAATTAATCATGTAGTACGCAGGGGCGTTTTCGGTTCCCGCATCGACCGTTTCGATAGCTTGTTTCAATGTTTCACCGCTTCGAAGTCTACGGTCCTTCTCAATCGTAAACGCAATAACCGACGGTATGCCCGCTTTGGCAGCTGCCCTTGCTATGCCAATAGCCTCGTTCGTTGTGTTCAACGTCAGCGCCGTTACGATATCAGCACCCGCGGCCTTGAACGTCTCGATCTGTTCGCCGTGGTATGTTTCGGCACTCTCGACGGTTAAGTCCTGATTTGTTTGGTAGGCGTCGCCCTTTGGGCCAATGCAACCGCTGATCAGGGTGTCTTCCGGTGCCAGCCCGGCGGCGGCGGCGCATTCACGATAAAGCTCAAAACACTTGTGGTTCATCTCCGCCAATCCTTCGGTCGAATACCCAAGCAAAACACCCCAATCACGACTGGCCCGGTAGGTCAGGCTGTCAAAGATGAAAGGGGTTCCCAGCTTCACGGCGACTCTCGCAAAGGCAGTATAGTATTCTCGCAATGCCTGGGCTGACCGCTCATCATTCAGCAGATGAAATGCGCTAAACTCTGGAAGCTCGAAGCCACGTTTATACATAAGCCAAGTCTCGGTGCCGCCATCGGTCAAGAAAATGTCGTCCGTCTGATGCGGCAATCTGGTTGTCGGCTGGGACATGTTATGCTCCTGTCGAAAAAATTGATGTGTGCCTGTGGGAAAATGGTTCGCTGGTCCTACGCCTCAGGTGCAATATTTTGATTGAAGCGGAACCGATTTTTCGGATCGTATTTGGTCTTTATCTTGACAAGCTGTTCATAGTTCGGCCCGAAACTTGTCCGCGTCAGCGCCGCGTTGTCCTCACCATGTCCCGCAAAATTTAGGTAAGCACGCCCATGATGGCCAAATCGTTCGGAATTGGACCAGCCTTCACGAGACCAAGCAATGTTTGCCTCATCGTCACTGGGATCGGACCACACGCTATCGAGTGAGTACATCCATCCCATGGATCGGTCGCCAAAAGCGGTGGCGTCCGCTGCAACTCCGGCGGTTGCTCCACCAAAGTTCCAAAGCGATGAGAGTGAGTTGTCCGAAGGCGCTGCCAAAGCGTTGGCCATGGCAAGGTCAATCATCTCATCTGTTAGTTCTGTCAGATAGCGGGCTTTCCAGTAGCAGCGAAAATCTCCGGCGGGCATGAGTGTGTCAAACAGCTGCTGCACATCGCAATAGTTCATCCGTCCGGAAAAATCGGTCGACAATTCGCCAAGCTCGCGAAGTGGTTGAAGAAGCGTTTCACCTTCAGCAGCATCACCATTGTAAACGCAAGCCAGCGTAAAGACCCGCTTACCCCAGTGTTCCTCAGGGAAATCCTCACCGCCTGCCGTGGAAAACTCGCAAAGCGATCCAACTCTATCGCCATGTTTGGTAACAAAGTCGCGCCATGTCCGAATGGGTTCGGGGCCGTCTTCGACGAGGTAGATTGGAGCAGCGAACATTACTTCGGGGCCTATTGGGTGCAGCGCGAATTCGAACTGCACCACGACACCGAAGTTGCCACCCCCACCTTGAAGGGCCCAAAGCAGTTCGGGGTTTTCGTCGGCACTTGTGTGGATCAGATTGCCGTCAGCGGTGACAACGTCGGCGGACATAAGGTTGTCGATCGACAAACCATGCTGTGCGCGCAGCCAGCCAATGCCACCCGAAAGCGTTAATCCTGCTACACCGGTATCGGAAATCAACCCACCTGGCGTCGCCAGCCCATGAACCTGAGTTGCAGCGTCCACGTCACGCCACAACGCGCCGCCTTGCACCTTTGCCACCCGTGCAGTTGCATCAACCGTCACGCCGCGCATCAGCGAAAGGTCGATCATAACGCCGCTGTCACAGACCGCATGGCCCGCAACGTTGTGCCCCCCGCCACGAATGGCAATGGGCAAATCAAAGGCAACCGCGTGCTTGACAGCGGCCTGCACGTCGCCAGCAGTTCTGCATTGAGCTATCAAAGCCGGGCGGCGATCTATCATCGCATTCCATACGGCCCTTGCTCCGTCAAATCGCGCATCTTCTGGGCCGATCATCTCGCCACGAAAATCAAGCGAAAGGGTTTCTGGCGTGTTTCTGAAATCATTCATCGTAGATATCCTCTTTCCAAATTCACTTTCACCTAACCCAATACCCGGAAGCATCAGAGTGGCATTATGGCCAAGCACAAGGCATACTGGACAAGTGACCATGGCAAATCTGCCAATACCGTGCCCAATTGGACAAGGAGCAGTCATGACCCAGGCTAAGAAGCCCCTGATTGTGCTGCTCGCTGCGCCGGAAACATCAGCATCCGTTCTCTATGGTTTGTATGATGTCTTGCTGTCCGCTGGTGCCGTATATTCTGACATGGTCACAGGATCGCCAGGCGATGAACTGTTGGACATCAGGATTGCGTCGGCAGACGGAAAACCATTCCATTGTATTGGAAATATTCCGGTTGAACCGCATATGTCGGCGAACGATCAAGTGATACCAGATGCCGTTGTCATCTGCGACATGTATACGTCGATCTACGATGTGCCGAAGGGCCGATACCCCCGAGAAATTGCGTGGCTGCGAAAGATGCACGCGGAAGGCGCTATGTTGACTTCGGTCTGCTCAGGATCGCTCCTTCTTGCAGAAGCAGGGCTTTTGGACGGGAAAGAAGCGACAGCGCATTGGGCGTACCGTGACATGTTTCAACGCCATTATCCAAAGGTTGCATTTCGCAATGAATCCATTCTGTGTTTGGCAGCCGAAGCAAACAGCATTGTGACCGCAGGTGGAGTCAGCGCGTGGCATGATTTGGCTGTATACCTGATCGCCAGATTTTGCGGTTACCAACATGCGATTGAAACCGCGAAGGTATTTCTGATTAGTGGCCACTCTGAAGGCCAGTCACCTTACTCAGTCATGACCCGTCCAATGGAAACCTCGGATGCGCAAATTTCTGACTGCCAAGTTTGGATAGCTGATAATTACGCTCTCGCTAGGCCGGTCGAACAAATGGTTGCCCGATCCGGCCTGAACCCTCGTACTTTTTCACGTCGATTTCGTTCTGCAACTGGCTTTGCGCCCATCGAATATGTGCAGGCGCTCAGGATAGAAGAAGCCAAGCAGATGCTTGAAACCGATATGCATTCAGTGGACGACGTTGGCGGTTCAGTTGGTTATGAAGACCCAGCATCGTTTCGTAGGGTATTCAAACGAGGCGTTGGTCTATCACCAGCCGCCTATCGAAAGAAATTTCAACGCATCTCGCAGATCGCCAAGCCAATTGCGGCGGGGTGACGTCGAGGTCTTCACGAAGCGGACGTTGGCGCAGCTGCCGCGAATGTCTCATAAATCCGCTTAGTTGTCGTAAGTCCAATTCGCAACGAAAGCCCGCTCCCCGCCCGAAACCGACCTCAACTCACGATCAGTAAGAGCACCTGTCTCCCCTCACCGCCCCGCAAACGCCAGATACACCGCATGCGCCATCACCCCATCGAGATGCGCCGCCGCCGCTCTTGACCACGGTGATCTCCCCGGTCGCCCCTCGCCCCCCCCCATCAAATCCCGGTAAACGCCCAGATCGCCAGGCAGCTGGCGATGCCGACGACCAGGTTCATCACCAGTCCGACTTTCAGAAAATCGGCAAAGCGGTAGTTGCCGGCGGCATAGACCAGCGTGTTGGTCTGGTAGCCGATGGGGGTGGCGAAGCTGGCGGAGGCGCCGAGCATGATGGCGTAGATCAGCGGTTTCGGGTCGATGCCGAGCGAGGTGGCGAGACCGATCGCCATCGGCGTCAGGATCACCGCCACCGCATTGTTGGAGATCAGCTCGGTCAGCACCGAGGTCAGCGCATACAGCACAAACAGCACCAACAGCGGCGACACGGTTTTCAAAAACGGCGTCACCGCATCGACCAGGCTTTGCACCACGCCGGTGTTATCGAGCCCGCGGCCGATGGCCAGCATGGCGAAGATCAGCACCAGGATCGAGCCGTCGATGGATTTCCAGGCGTCCTCGGCCTCGACGCAGCGGGTGAGCAGGATCATGCCGACGCCGAGCAGCGACAGGGTGACGATCGGCGCCACGTTGAAGATCGACAGCACGATGACGCCGATCATGGTCAGCATCGCCAGTCCGGCCCGGTGCCGCTTGTAGGGTCTGAGTTTCGGCACGGCGGCTGCGACAAAGCTTTCCGACTGGAGAATATCGGCCAGATCGCCGGGGCTGCCTTCGAGCAGGATGCGGTCGCCGGCGCGCAGCCGCACCTCCGAGAGTTCCGGTCCGGGATTGTGCTTGCGCCGGGAAATGCCGAGCACCCGCACGCCGGCCTTGAACCAGCCCAGATCACGCAACTGCCGCCCGCTCGAGCCCGCGTCGCCGGCATAGACCGCCTCGATCTTCTCGGTCTTTTGCTGATCCGCCGCGGCGAGCAGTTTCTTGTAGTAGCCCAGCTTGTAGTTGGGGTGATCGCGCAGCGTCAGCAGTTCGGACTGGTTGGCCTGAAAGATCACCAGATCGTTGGTGTTGAGTTCAAGCGCGGGGTCGGGTTTCAGCCGCTCGCTGCCGCGCAAAATCGCCAGCACACGGGTTTTCGCCAGCGCGCTGAAATCCTTCAGCGGCCTGCCGGTGGAATTGCCCTCGTCCGCGTTGGCCGCAGGGGCGATGATCTGCGCCTCGGACATGAATTCGGTGGCGCTGTCGTCGATGGCGTCGCCGGAGACGATGTGGGCGGGCAGCAGGCGCGGCCCCAACAGCAGCAATGTCAGCGCCCCCACCACCAGCGCCACCAGGCCGAACGGCAGGATCTCGAGCATCCGCATCGGCTCCATGCCCTCGCGTTGCGCCACGCCATCGATCAGCAGGTTGGTGGACGTGCCGATCAGGGTCAGCGTGCCGCCGAGGATGGACATGTAGGAAAGCGGAATCAGCACCTTGCTCGAGGCGATGTTGAGCGCGCCGGCCATTTTCGAGATGATCGGGATCAGCACGATCACCAGCGGCGTGTTGTTCATCAGACCTGACGCCAGCGCAGCACCGAGCAGCAGCAGCACAATCGCAATCGGTCCGCGCCGTTCCGACAAGGTGACAAAATACGACGACGCCGCGTCGAGCACGCCGGTGCTGACCAGCGCCGAGGACAGGATGAACATCGCCGCGATGGTGATCGGCGCCGGGTTGGAAAACACCGCCAGCACTTCCTCGGTCGAGACATAGCCGAGCAGCAAAAACGCCGCCGCACCGGCGGTGGCGACCGCCGCGGGTGGCAGTTTTTCGAACAGGAACCCGAGGAAAACCAGCCCGAGAATGACGGCGGAAAGACCCGACGGCGTGTCTCTCATGAATTCCGCGTAAAAACTTTCAACCATGAAACCGCCCGGAGCCGAGAGTGCAAGCTGATTGACAAACGCGCCGGCAGCCGGAGAGTTGCGTGACCGGACATTTTATTCAGCGTGAGCGCCAGCCCGTCTGATGGCTTCCGCCTGACAGACCGATTGCGCGATCACCCCGTCGGGAGCGGCGCCGCGCTTGCAGGCCACGGTGATCTTGGCGCCGGATCCGCGTCGGCCTTGCCATCGGGATCATCACCTTGTCGCCATGGCAATTGGGGGCTTGCAGCTTCTCAGCCGATCGCCGCAACGATTTTGCGCAGTTCGGCGGTTCTTGCGCCGAGCAGCAGCACGTTTTTGAGCGCGGTCTTGGGGTCGTCGGTTCGAAACAACACGCCGTTGTCGCGGACCTCGCGGTTGATCACCTGCTGGCGCGTCCCGTCAGCTTCGCGGTTTTTCATGGCCACCGCAAAATACATCCGGGCGTAGCGGTGGTTGATGCGATTGAAGAATTTCTCGTCAGCGGTGATTTCGGCCGAAAAATTGGCGATGTAAAACCCCCAGGTGACGTCCTTGTAGTCGGCAAAATCGGTCTTCGACGCCGTCACATGGATATAGCCAAGGTGCGGTGCCTGGGCCAGCGTCTTGTGAAAGATGATCTTCGGGAACTGGATGTCCTTGTGGAACCTGTTCAATCGCTGATGCGTCTTCCTGCCGGCGTTTTCAAGCCGGATTCCGGTTCGCGCCGCGACCTCCTCATAGGTCAGGAAGCGCCGTTCTTCCTCGACCCAGTCCTCCGCGTTGCGGACAATCCGCCCGGTTCTGAGAAAGTTGGTATGGATCGCCTTTGCAGGAACAGCTGCCTGTCCTGTCGCCTTGGCCGCGTAGTATCTGAACTTCGACATGTCGACAACGAGCTCTGGTTTCCAGAGCGGAATAGTGACCGTAAACGGTTAATGGATTGCTGCAGCCACCGTAAAATCCGGCGACGCGACGACGCCTGATCGCGCGAGGCCACCGCAGCGGACATTGAGGAACCCCGCAGCATCCGCGTTCAAAACCGGCAAGGAACCTCGGCAGCAGGCGCCAATGCCGCCATGAACCGGTGCGCAGCCGGCGCGCGCATCATTGCCACGCTTTGATGGCGTCAGGAGCGCCGCGTCGCCTCACCGCCCGGCAAGCGCCAGATACACCGCATGTGCCATCATCACGTCGAGATGCGCACCGCCGCCGTTCTTGAACACGGTGATCTCCTCGGGGGACTGGCGCCCGGCCTTGCCCTGCACCAGATCGTGCATGTCGCCCTCGATGTCCGCCTCGGTGATCGCGCCCGAGGCGAGCGGGATCATCAGCTCGCCGATATGGGCAATGGTGGTGGCGCGGCTGTCAACAAACAGCCGTCCGCGGGTCAGCGTCGCATCGTCGGCCTCGCGCATGGTGGGCGTATAGGCGCCGACCAGATCGACATGGGTGCCGGGCCTGAGCGCCGCGCCGCGGATCAGCGGCTCGGTCGTCATGGTGGCCGACGAGATCAGGTCGGCGCGCGACACCGCCTCGTCGAGATCGCTGACCACTTCTGTGGCAACCCCGTCAAGCGTCGCCGCCAGATCCTCGGCCCGCGCCGCGCTGCGGTTCCAGATCATCACCCGGTCCAGCGAGGGCCGCACCGCGCGGTGCGCGGCAATCAGCGGCCCCGCCATCGAACCCGCGCCCACCATCAGCATGGTTTTCACGTCCGCGCGCGACAGGCACGACGAGCCAAGGGCTGAATCTCCCGCCGTCTTCCACGCCGTCAGATCCACACCCTCCAGCACCGCCACTACATTGCCTTGCGCCTCGTCAAACAGCAGCACCTGCCCCTGCACCGAGGGCAGGGCCTGCTCGGAGGACGGATTGTCGGGATAGATCGTCACCGCCTTGACGCCCGAGGCCAGCCCCGGAATCCAGGCGGTGCGCACCAGCATCTTGCGGCCGGCATTCTCGATCAGCGAGTCCCGCAGATCCGCCGGCGGCATCAGGTGCCCGGCGCGCAGCGCCTCCACCGCGAACGGCCAGGAACAGACCGAACCGATATCGTCTCCGGTAACAATGCGCATGATAAGTCCTTCTGAATGCAAGTCTGTCTGTGCCGGTCCTGCTGCCGGTCTATTTCCTGGTCTGCCTGGTCATGGCCGTGCGCACATCTTCAAGCGTGTCCTGCATGTTTTTCTGCAGCACCTTGAAGGCGTCGGTTGATGATTTCTGCGCCAGGCCGGCGATCTCGCTGGTGTTCTTGATCGCCATCTCGAACGACCGCTTGGCGAAGTCCGCCTGCGCCGTCATCATCGCCGCCGGATCGCCGCCGGATTTCATGGTGTCCGCCATGGCGGAAATTTCATCCAGCGCTTGTTGCACCATCTCGCGCTGCCGCGCCATGATCGACGTGGCACCCGAGCCTGCCGTCTTGGCGGCCTCGTCCAGCGCCTGCAGGTTCTTCTTGTGCCGCTCGACAAGGGCTTCGAGATCCTGTGAAGGCAGCTTCATGTCCTTGCCGAAATTCATGAACATGGAAACCAGATCGTCGGTGGAGTTCTTCTCGGCCATGGTATTCCTCCAGGTTGCGGCGGACGCCTGCCCGCCTGATGCTGTGGTCAACTATACAGCCCTAACGTCGGTGGCCCAACGCTAATTTCAACCCCCGCGCGGCCGCTACGCTGCACCTGCCGATTGCACATCCGTATCCTCAGACCACAGCGCATTTTGCGTGAAGCCATGAACCAGCCGCGCGAAAAGCGAACCGAATCTCCTGCTGCATCGCAACAATTATTGCGACGCACAATTCATTTTAGTGCTGTGAGCATATCCGATTCGCTGGCCCGGAGCCGCATATATCTGCCATGGCATGTGCCGAAATCCGGCGGCCCGCGCCGCGCCGGGCGCAGTCACGACCCGCGCCCCCACCGTCACCCGCAACAGCCAGAACCGGCAGTCTCGGGATCGCGGCCAATCATCGTCATAAGCTTGACGGCCGCGTCGGCAGCGGAAGTCCCCGACGCCGTCTTGCGGTTTCGGCCTGCGCCGCGCCAACCTGCCGTCGCGCTAGGACTGCCACGGTCGGACACCTGCCCGGCACGGATCCGGCTTGTCGCTCAAAACCGCATTGAAACGATCCGGGCCACTTTGAAAAGGTCTGGTTGCAGCAGCGCCGCCCCTGTCGAAGGCTCGTCCCGCCGGGTCCGTTCACCCATCGCGGCCGAACGCATTTGCCGCCTTAACGGCCGATGCCGTGCGGGTCCAGTCCAAGCTGGGCATCAAACACGATCCGCTCAACGCCGAGGGCTTCAAGGGCGCCGCCGAAGTCGCCCGGAAACTGTGTCCTGAAGTTGCCGCCGCCGCGCTTGACGCCGCAGCCACAGTAATGTCGTGGCGCGGAAAATCTGTTCAGGCCGCATCCGGAAAATCGGCCGGCAACTCGAAAATCGCTTTGCACTGTCTCTGCCCTGTCAATTTTTCGCATCACCCGGAACACCTTTTTCTCAAATTTTCAAATGGCTTGCGGTAATTTCCGGACTCTTGTTGCAAGCCAGTTGATTCAAAGTCTCAATTCATCGTCACGGCGGCCGAAGTCATTTCGGGCGCAGGCAAAGGTACGCTGGGAAATTTCCTGTGCGCACGGTCACGCGCCGCCAGCCGCAAGCCGTCAGCGACATTGATCCGGCCAACGGACTGGTCGCTGGAAAACTGCATCTTGGCGCCGAACTTGCGCGCCAGCGCCTTCATCGCGTGGTTCTGCGACCCGGTCTCGACGATGATCTCGGAGATCTCGTTTTCAGAAGCCGCCCGCAGAAGCGCCTTCACCAGGATGGTCCCCAGCCCCTTGCGGCGCCAGTCCGACGCCACCGAGAAAGCCGACTCGCCCTCACCTTGCGCGATCTGTCCACCGGTGTGCAGCTCGGCCACCGCAACCAGGTGGTCGCCGACATAGGCGCCAATGACGATGGCTTCGTTGAGCGAGCGGGCGATGTACTGATCGAGCCACGGATCGGAGACCAGACCGTTGAACCGGTCCCGGAAATCCTCGTAGTGAAGCTCATGAATATGGGCGCAGAAATCCCGGGCATCCGACGGCCCCAAATATTTGAGCGTGACGTCGCTGCCGATAACTAATTGTGGGTCGCGCGGTTTAAACAGAAACCGGAAGAGCATGGTCGACCTCCAAAGGTCATTCCTCCCGAATTCACCTGAACCCTACATAATTGTGCAGCGCAACAAAATCAAGACAAGCTTTTGTGACAATGGAAATAAGCCGTGTTCGTGCCTGCTCTGGCGAGATCGTCAGGGCCTCGATCGATCTGCCGCTCACGGGCGCCGCGGCGGTTGTCTTCAAACCGCAGGACTGCCTGCAAAGGCGCGGGCACCCGGCCATGAGCGCGCGTGCTCTTGCCGGCGAGCGGTCAATGCGGACGCGCCCGCAGGTCAGGTGAAACAAACCAGCCCGCTGCCGCGGATGATTTGCAGCCCCCGCTGTGCCCACGCTGCGCGGCCTCAGTCGATGAGGCCAAGCGTCCGCGACAGGCTTTCGGCCAGATCCCGCGCGTAAGTCGAAAACGCCATGATCTCGAAACTGTCATCCCCGGTCCGGGTCAGTTGCACCGGCACATGACCAAACAGGGTCGGCGCGCTTGACCCAGGCTTGAACACGGAAAGTCCCGTGTCCATGCCCGACTGGGTGGCGATAACGTCTTCAGCCCGGGGCCCGGAGAGTGACAACCTGATCCGCGCATCCGACAGATCGCACAGGCTCACCTGAGCTGGTGCGCCAAGCCGTTCGACGAGCGCCGAAAAGCTCTCGCCTGCGGCACCGACCGCCAACGCCTGGCCGGGCTGCACCGCGCGAACAACTCCGTCCCCCGCCTTGGCTGCCTTGCGCACCACGGCAGAACTCGCCACAGGCCCCGAGATCAGACAGACCGGCGCATCGGGCAATTGCGTCAGCGTGACCTGTTCGCAAGCGCTGACCGTCAGACCGGCAAGCAGATCCGGCGAGCCGGCATTAGCTGCAAGCACAGGCTGATCAGCACGAACCGGACGAGCCCCGCTCTTCGAACTCGTATCGATAAACACCGGATCACCGACAATCGCCCGGGTCTCGATGCCGCGCAGCCCATCCCACACCGTCAGAATTTCACCATGCCGGTCGCGCCCGTCCTTGAGCATCGCCAGCGCGATAGTGGATTTGAGATGCGGCGACCAACAGGCCGAGGTGACATGGCCCTGATCATTGGCCATGGTCGGCGCGGCATCCGGTTCGATAAGATGCCCGCCGGCCAGAATACGGTGCGCCGCATTGACCGGCCTGAGCCCCACCAACTGCTCACGATTCTCGCGCTGCAAGCCTTCGCGCGAAAGCATCACCCGGCCGATGAAATCATCCTTCTTGGTGCTGACCATCTTGCCCAGCCCCAGATCGCCCGGCGTGGTGCGCCCGTCGATCTCGGAATGGGTGATAAAGCCCTTCTCGATCCTGAGCACATTCAGCGCTTCCAGCCCGTAGGGCGTAATGCCGAAGGGCACTCCAGCCTGCATGATCGCATCGGCTATCGCCTCGCCGTGGCGCGCCGGCACCGCCAGCTCGAACGCCAGTTCGCCCGAAAACGAAATCCGGAACAGCCGCGCCTCAAGCCCCGAATAGAGCCGCACTTCGCGCGCCGCCAGAAACGGCATCGCCGCTTCGCTCAGATCCGCATCGACGATCCGCTTGAGCACATCGCGCGAAGCCGGCCCTGCAACGGTGATCTGCGCCCACTGGTCGGTGACCGAGGCCAGCCGCACATCGAGTTCCGGCCACAGCGCCTGGGCACAGAATTCCAGATGCGCCATCGCCTCGCCGGCCGCCGCCGTGGTAGTGGTGATCAGATAATGGCTTTCCCCCATCCGGCTCACCGTGCCGTCATCCATCAAAAGCCCGTCTTCGCGCAGCATCAGGCCATAGCGCGCCTTGCCGATCGCCAATGTCGACATCTTGCCGGTGTAGATCAGATCGAGGAATTTGGCCGCGTCCTTGCCCGACAGATCGATCTTGCCCAGCGTCGAGGCGTCGGAAATGCCAACGCTCGCGCGCACGGCAAGCGTCTCGCGGTCACAGGCCTCTTTCCAGCTCACTTCGCCGTCCCGCGGAAAATGCGATGCCCGCATCCAGGCCCCGGCCTCGATAAACACCGCACCGTGTTTTTCGGCCCAGCCATTGAGCGGCGAGCGCCGCACCGGGCGGTAACGCGCGCCCCTATGCTCGCCCGCCAGCGCGCCGATGCTGACCGGCGTGTAGAACGGCCGGAATGTGGTGGTGCCTACCTGGTCCGGGCTCACGCCACGGTTTTCCGCCAGGATGCCGATGGCGTTGACATTGGACAGCTTGCCCTGATCGGTGGCCATGCCGGTGGTGGTGTAGCGCTTGGCAAGCTCGACATGGCCATAGCCCTCGCGCACCGCCAGCCCCAGATCCGACACGGTGACATCGTTCTGAAAATCGACGAATGCCTTGCCGCGCGCTTCGGCGACATGCCACAGCGTCGCGAACCCGCTCGATCCGCCACAGGCCTCCCGCACATCGGGCACATCGGCCTTGCGCGGTTTGAAACCAAGCTCGCCTGCGGCACGAGCCCCGGCTTCGGCGCCACTGTTGAGGCACCCTGCCAGATCGAGAACACCCGCGGCACTGCCCGCAGAATTCAATCCGTCGCGTTCAGCCGGCGGCAGGAACATGCCTGTGCCTGCGTCCCACACCGGCCTGTCGCCACGATGGCAGGCAAGACCCACCACCGGGTTCCAGCCGCCCGACATCGCCAGCGCGTTGGCCTTGATCCTCTGCCGCTTGCCCGAGACCCGGTCGATCACCTCAATACCCGACACCGCCTTGCCACCCAGCGCGTCGGCCACAACATGGCCCGAAAGCACCCGAGCGCCGTCTGATGCCGCAAGCTCCGCAGCCGGCACATCACTGCGCGCATCGACAAGCGTCACCGCAAGCCCGCGCGCCAAAAGATCTCGCGCCGTCTCGTGGCCGGAGCCGCCGGTGGCAAACACCGCCACATGGTCGCCCGGCCTGATCGCCTGAGCATTGACCAGCCCGCGCATCGCCGAGGCCGTCATCACGCCGGGGCGATCATTGCCGCCAAACACCAAAGGCCGCTCTTCAGCCCCCGCCGCCAGCACGGCGCGCTTGGCCACAATCCGCCAGACCCGCTGCGCTGGACCGGAAACCGCGCCATCGCGCCGTTCGACCGCGCCATAGACGCCGCTGTCATAGGCACCAAACACCGTGGTGTTGGAAAGCAGCCGCACATTCAGGCTCGCCATCAGTTCCCCGATCACACCCGCGACAAAGCCCGGCCCGTCGGCATCGCCGATCTCGACACGATCCTTCAGCAACCGCCCGCCAAATTCCACATTCTCGTCGCACAGCACCACCCGCGCCCCGGCGCGCGCAGCCGCGAGCGCCGCCATCAGGCCGGCCGGTCCGGAGCCGATCACCAGCAAATCGCAATGGGCCCAGCGCTTTTCATAGTCCTGCGCGTCGGCGACGTGGCTGGCGCGGCCCAGCCCGGCGGCGCGGCGGATCACCGGCTCATAGAGCTTTTCCCATAAGCTCGCCGGCCACATGAAGGTCTTGTAGTAAAAGCCTGCACCAAGAAACGGCGACAGCGTCTGGTTGACCGCACCGACATCAAAGCCCAGTGACGGCCAGCGGTTCTGGCTTTCGGCCACCAGCCCGTCGCGCAAGCCCACCATCGAGGCGCGCAGATTGGGTTCCCGCGTTGCGCCGTCGCCCAGCGTGACCAGCGCATTCGGCTCCGACGCCCCGCCGCTCAAAAGCCCGCGCGGCCGGTGATATTTGAACGATCTACCCATCAGGCTGACGCCACCCGCCAGCAACGCCGAGGCCAGCGTGTCACCTGCAAAGCCTTCAAACCCCTTGCCATCAAAGGAAAAGCCGAGCGTGCGCGACCGGTCGATCAGCCCGCCATCGTCAAACCGGGAGAAGCTCATGGTTTCGCCCTCCCCTTGGCGGGTTTCGCCGCTTTGTCTGCTGTCCCGGCCTTGGTGCCCCTGGAAGCCCGCGCCAGCGTAAATTCCGCCGCGTCCGTCACTGCGTGCACATCATGGCTAAACGTATCGCGCTCCACCACCAGCCAGCGCCGGCAACCGCCCGAATGCTGCCAGTGCTCTGCCATCACGCCGCGCACATTGTCGCGGATGTGCACATAGTCGTCCCAGGCTGCGAACTCCGCCTCCGGCGCCGGCCGCACCGGCTTGGCGTCACCGCGAATGGTGAATTCTTCCTTGGGCCGAACCCCGCAATGGGGACAGGTGATCAGACTGGCCATCTTATCCGTCCCCCTAGTGCAGGTTTGCCTGGGCGCCATGCCCGGTTTCATCGATCTGGTAGCCGCGCGAAAACCGGTCGAGCCGGAAGGCACGTGCCAGTTCATGGGTCTCGCCGGTGGCCAGCAAATGCGCAAAACACCAGCCCGAGGCCGGCGTCGCCTTGAAGCCGCCATAGCACCAGCCAGCGTTAAGATAGAGATCGTCGACCGGCGTCTTGTCGATAATCGGCGAGCCATCCATCGACATGTCCATCACCCCGCCCCAGGCCCGCAGCACCTTGACGCGAGACACGGCGGGCACCATGGCGCAGGCCGCCTCCATCACGCTTTCCACCGTCGCCAGATTGCCGCGCTGGGCGTAGGAATTGTACAAATCCAGGCTGCCGCCGAACACCAGCCCGCCCTTGTCCGACTGCGACATGTAGAATAGCGCCGCGCCAAAAGTCACCACCTGGTCTATGAACGGCTTGATTCCTTCGGAAACGAATGCCTGCAGCACCTGGCTTTCGATCGGCAGCCGCATCCCGGCCATCTCGGCCACCCGGCCCGAATTGCCTGCCGCAGCCAAGCCAAGCTTGGTGCAGCCGATAAAGCCGCGCGAGGTTTCCACGCCCACAACCCTGCCGCCCTCGCGGCGGATGCCGGTCACCTCGCAATTCTGGATCAGGTCGACGCCGCGCTGGTCGGCTGCCCGCGCATAGCCCCAGGCCACGCCGTCATGCCGCGCCGTGCCGCCGCGCCGCTGCAGCAGCCCGCCATGCACCGGAAACCGCGCATTGTCGAAATCCAGATAGGGCAGCATCTCACGCACCTGCTCGCGCCCCAAAAGCTCCGCATCCTCGCCCGCCAGCCGCATCGCATTGCCGCGCCGCGCATAGGCGTCGCGCTGCCCGTCAGAGTGATACAGATTGATCACGCCGCGCTGCGACATCATCGCGTTGAAATTCAGCTCCTGCTCGAGCCCTTCCCACAGCTTGAGCGAATGCGCAAAGAACGGCTCGTTGCCCTCAAGCAGGTAATTGGCCCGCACGATCGTGGTGTTGCGCCCGACATTGCCCGAGCCGAGATAGCCCTTCTCGACCACCGCCACATTGGTGATGCCGTGGTTTTTCGCCAGATAATGCGCGGTTGCCAGCCCATGCCCGCCGCCGCCGACGATGATCACATCATAATGGCTCTTGGGCTCCGGCTCCCGCCACGCCGGCTGCCAGCCCTTGTTGCCCGAAAGCCCCTGCCGCAATATCGATAATGCCGAATATTTCATCGCTGTTCCCACGCCCGCAATTCGCTGCATAGGAATGCCCGAGGGGGTGTGGTGTCAATGGGGCGGGCGGGATGAAGGCGGGGATTGTTATGGGGGATGTGCGACGTATCTGCGTGACAAACCTGCTTAGGCTCGGAAATCCGCTCTAAATGTCTCGGTCGACAATCTTACAAAGTTTTCCAATGGACCCTGCAACTCAAATGCCCTCGGGCTTTTCCGGAAATCGAAAACCCTGAATAATCGGAATCGTTCAGTTTCCCGCTTTGAAAAATCAAACTCATTGCGACTGATAAAAAACGGTGTGGTGTTGCTACCAATTGTTGTTTTGACCTCGATAAACTTCTTTTCCCCACGACCATCAAAACTCAGAATATCGTACCCGGCACCATCACCTTCGATTTTTGACACCCACCGGACGTTTTTCGCGAGATCGTGCCGTTCGATCGCATGCAAGCATCGTTTTTCGTATTCGAGTGCAATTTCCTCACCAGCCTCGCCCAGAAGTCTATTCTTCCGGTCACGTTCAACTGGGTCGAATTTGCGTACAAGTTTCTCCATATATTCAGGGATAGACGTTTTCCCGATCGCCCTTTCAGGGGGCGATTCGACAAATAACCCGGCCAAGTCTTCGAGCCCCTTCGGCTCAGAAACTGTTGCAAGCGCTCTGACTCTATCTTCGTATTCATTGATCGTTTCGGCCAAAAGTTTTTGAAAATTCGCCAGAGGAGCGAGGCCGGTTAGCCAATCCAACCCCATCTCGTTCAGCACTGCCGATATGTTTTGAAACTTGAATTCAATTGACGAAGCGGTACGGCCCGTTTGCTGAGCAAGGTCTCGGTACACGTGAGCTTTTATAAAGGGCTCATTGGCGTTTTGCTTCTCAAGCAGATCAAAATAGTTTGCCACGCAGAGTTGGACCTCTGACCTTGTCCAGTCCGTTCCGCGCAGACCGTCACTCACTTCACACCACCCGTCATTCAGTTATGCTCGCTTATGATCGTTGATCCGCGCATCTTAAACATGTTGACTTCGGAAAACATGGGCCAGCAGATAGATGTCTATCGACCATTCAAAAATGCATCAGTCAATCTGAACATAATTCATTCTTGCAGTTGATGTCATATCAATTTGGAAAACCAACCGCGCTCATGGGCAGTCCTGAACCGGTCGACGAATTCCTCCACGGAACACAGAGGCTCTTGCCCGGATACCGATTCGAAATCAACAAAGGAGTGCAAATAGTGGTCATCCTCGTTCATCGGCTGATCAAGTAAGTGGTCAAGTCCGACTTCATGGGGAACGAAAAAATCGTTGTCGAACAGATATGGCTGCAGTTGCTCTAACGACAACTCTCCATCCACTATCGCTGCACCCCAAAACTTCCAATTCGAAGCATCGCGATACATGTAATGAACTCTTGTTTGGCCCGTATTTTCCATTCCAGACCTCGTTCAGGGAGATTTTATGCAAACCCGAAACCTAAGTGAAATAGTATCATATTACACTCTTTCACCCAATAGTTGCTCTCTCTATCCGCCCTTCCTCGAAGTGCGTTGCAAAGACTAATTGTTCCTCGTCATGCCGGACTTGATCCGGCATCCAGCCGCCGCGTGTCCACGCGGCGAGAGGCTTTTTGAATCACGCAACGATTCTTCCGCGCCGCCGACGCGGCGCTGCTGGACCCCGGATCAAGTCCGGGGTGACGGATTGTGTAGGGGTTCCGCGCAAGCGGCGCGTTTCACCTTTCCATTGGTGAGAGAGGACACAAAATCACGGTCTTGGACCATCCGGGCCAAGTCGTAGATTTTGTTGGTGAGGGGGATCGGGCGTGAAAAAGAAAACGCCCGCAGCCCGGCCCGTTAACAGCGCCACCGGACGCTCTGAAGGTCCCTCATGCCGGCGGCGGAATTTTCCGCGCGCAACGCTGTCGCCTGCACAATCCCATCATTGACCCGCCGGAAGCCAGGTCGTTACATAGGCGTATCTGAATATTTTACCCGGACCCGCATTTTGGGTGCGAGGCAACCGGGACAGTGAGGAGAATACGATGACCCGCATGATTGCTCTCATATCAGCGATGTGGCTGCTGCTTGGACCAGCCACTGCCTTTGCCGCCGACGAAACGAAAGAAGTCAAGATCCGCCCCGACATCGCCAGTGTCGAGGTTGAGACTACAGACGGCGCGGTGACCATCGAGCGCATTCAGGACACCGAACACGAAATCACCGGCTATTTCGCCCAGACCTCGCGCGCCTGTCCGCCGTTCTGCATCCAGCCGTTCCAGGTTGCCGAGGACGTCGCCACCATTGGCGAGCTGGAACTGCTCGACATGCTCACTGATCCCGACGCCATGGTCATCGACGCCCGCACGGTCGACTGGCACGCCGAGGAAACCATACCGGGCTCACTCAACATTCCCTACACCGAAATCGCCGGACGTCTGGATGAACTCGGCTGCGTCGGCAGCAGCGCAACATGGGATTGCAAGGATGCCAGAAGCGTTGCGCTTTATTGCAACGGCCTGTGGTGCGGCCAGTCGCCCACCGCCATCCGCGCCATGCTGCGTGAAGGCTACCCGGCGGAGCGTATTTTCTATTATCGCGGCGGCATGCAGTCCTGGAAGATCCTCGGCCTGACCACGGTCGAAGGCGGGCTGTAAAACATTTCGGGCTCAGGTGAACTTCACTTGAGCCCGAAATCGGCAGTTTCACATTGCAGAAGCGGCCAACCCTTCGGAAAAACGCCTGAATGCCGGTCTGCGCATGGCGCATGGCGCATGGCGCATGACGTGAAATTCGGTCTGCCGCCTTTAGCGGTGCATCCTGCGCCGACCAAGCACGGGCCGCGTGTCCATGCGCGCGCCGCAATGTGATCCGCTTTCAACGCGGCAACCGGCCCTCGAAACGCCTCAAACCGCCGGCGAAACTTCTCGCGCGCGGAGTTCAGTGTGGGTAAAGCTCATCACAGCCCCGGCCCCGGGTCCACCCCGGCACACATCACGCGCCGGGCGGGCATGTGCGGCCCGGCCTCCAAGGAAGACCGGGCCGCCCCGATGCCTGTTCAGGGCTTGATATAGGTGTAGCCCATTTGCTGAAGCCGCGAGAGTTCGGCTACGCCGCTGGGGACGATATCCTCCTTGAACACATCGAACAGATCGTTCTCATAGCTGATATTGCGTCCTTCAAGGGTGTTGTTGCAGACATTGATCTCCACATTCTGACCCTTGAGCCCCAGAACCTGACCCTGCAAGGCCTCGTTCGTCTTGGCATGGGCCAGCAGACCCAGGCCGTTGCCATGCAACACCAGTTTGATGTCAATGTTTTCGGCGCCAACCGCGTTGATGTGGTTTTGAATGTTGATCAGCGCGCCGCGATAGGCCTTGTCGGCGTCGCCGCCATCGTAATTGATGTGATAGACCACCTTCTGCTTGCCGTATCTGTCATTGGCACTGGCATTGCCGAACACGGCCAATGCCAGGGAGATCGTCAGTGTAACAGCGGTGAGTATTCTGGTTGAAAGTCGCATTGTGTCCTCCCGGGAAAGTCTTTGCTGCATGAGGCTGATAATCAGCCTCATGCAGCAAATTGTCGCATGCGGGTCGCCTGAAATTAACTGGAAGGAATGCGGGTTTCAGCCGCCGTCACCCTGGGGAAACCCCTTGGTCATACCCCAGCCGGGTGGCAATCTGCACCAGATGGGCCATGGTTCCGGCTTGGGTTTTCTGCAGCAGATTCGTCCGGTGAAACTCCACCGTTTTCGGGCTGATCCCGAGCACGCCTGCAATGGCGCGTGTCTGCTTGCCGCCGCAAATGAGCTGCAGGATCTCCCGCTCCCGCAGCGTGAGACTTTTCATCTTGTCCTCGTATTGCTGGAACCCGGCGGGCGCGCGAGGATCGATATCGGTTGCCCGGTCCACCGGCAAGGCCGCGCCGCGGCGGGAATAGGCCATCGCGAACGCCAGCGCCGCGAGCACCGCAAATACTGCCAGCGGCACAAGCGAATAGGAAGCGGCAGACACCGGACCCGCAACGGGTGCGGCCAGCCGCGCTTGATACGCGCCGACCAGCTTTCGGGTGCTTTCGTAAGACAGCGGCGCCGACCACAGATCGCGCAACCCGTATTTCGCCGATATTTCAGGGTCCTGGCTTTTCAAAAGCGCGGTCAACACTTGCTCGCACATCCTCTTCTCCACCGAGGGCAACGCGGCGAAGGGCCACTCGGCAAACAGCGGGCTGCTCACCTGATAGGGAAACCCGTCAAACTGCTGCGCATTGAGAACCCGAAAATCATCCAGCGCTATCTTGCCTTCGCCGGCCAGAATTTCCAGAAGACCGCCACGGATGATACCGGCGTCCACCTCCTTGCGCGCAACGGCGGCGATCACCTCGTCATGCGGAAAGCCCAGAAACCGCAGGGAGGCAAGATCGCGAAACGCATCGACGCCCTGCAACTGCATCTGGCTCCAGGCAACCTGAAACCCACCAAAGGCATCGGGGCTGATCGCCGCCAGCCTTGTGCCCTTCAGGTCATTGAGCGACGCAATCGGGCTGTCGCTGGCGACGATGATCGCGGTACCAAATTGCGACAAATGGGAACCGGAGATGTCCGCCCAGCGCTCCCGCGTGGCAATGACACTCAAATCATGCCGGTCGGCCAGCGCCACGTAATGACCCGGATTGGTAATCAGGAAGTCGAGCCGGCGGGCTTCGATCTCGCCCTGAACCGAAGCCAGCGTCACCGGCACCAGTTCGAACCTCCAGCCGTCAATGCTGCCGGTCAAATAATCGGCGAGCGGCCGCCACTCGACCATCGCGGCGGCGTTGCCGCGATAAGCCAGCACGCCGATATGGGCGACCCGCTCGCTTTGGGCCGCGTGATTGCCGGCGCCTGTTTGCGCAAGGCTTTCGCCAATGGACAAACAGGCCCACAGCGCCACAAGCGCGCCAATCAACCGCCTGGTCAGATGCAAGATAGTCTCCTCCCGGGAGACATCTTACATATGCAAACCCATGAATACCATTGCCCCGGAAACAAAGCCGGGGAAATCACAAACCCTCAGAAAAACGCCTGAATGCCGGTCTGCGCCCGGCCCAGGATCAGCGCATGTACGTCGTGCGTGCCCTCATAGGTGTTGACGGTTTCAAGGTTCTGCGCGTGGCGCATGACGTGATACTCGGCCTGAATGCCGTTGCCGCCATGCATGTCGCGCGACTGCCGGGCAATATCCAGCGCCTTGCCGCAATTGTTGCGCTTCATGATCGAGATCATCTCCGGCGCAAACCGGCCCTCGTCCATCAGCCGGCCGACGCGCAGCGAGCCCTGCAGGCCAAGCGCGATTTCGGTCTGCATGTCGGCAAGCTTCTTCTGGAACAGCTGCGTGCCGGCCAGCGGCTTGCCGAACTGGTGCCGGTCAAGACCATACTGCCGCGCCCGGTGCCAGCAATCTTCCGCAGCTCCCATCACGCCCCAGGAAATGCCGTAGCGCGCCCGGTTGAGACAACCGAACGGGCCTTTCAGGCCTGAGACATTCGGCAGCAGCGCCTCTTCGGAAACCTCGACATTGTCCATGACGATTTCGCCGGTGATAGAAGCGCGAAGCGACAGCTTGCCGCCGATCTTCGGCGCTGACAGGCCCTTCATGCCTTTTTCCAGCACGAAACCGCGAATCTGGTTGTCATGCGCTTCGGATTTGGCCCAGACCACGAACACATCCGCAATCGGCGCATTGGAAATCCACATCTTCGAACCATTGAGCACATAGCCGCCGTCAACCTTCTTGGCGCGGGTCTTCATGCCGCCCGGATCGGAACCGGCATCCGGCTCGGTCAGGCCGAAGCAGCCGACCCATTCGCCGCTGGCAAGTTTCGGCAGATATTTTTGCCGCTGCTCTTCGCTGCCGTAAGCCTGGATCGGATACATCACCAGCGAAGACTGCACGCTCATCATCGAGCGGTAGCCCGAATCGATCCGCTCGACCTCGCGCGCCACCAGCCCGTAGGCAACGTATCCGGCTTCCGCCCCGCCATAGATTTCAGGCACGGTGATGCCGAGCAGGCCCGCCTGCCCCATCTCCGAAAAGATGTCACGGTCGGTAACCTCGTTGAGATAGGCGTCCGTGACCCTTGGCATCAGCTTGTCCGCCGCGAACGCCGCCGCCGAATCCGCGATCATCCGTTCTTCATCCGTCAGCTGGTCAGCTATCAGGAACGGATCGTCCCACTGGAACATGGATTTGGTCGAAACGGCGGGGGAAACGGACATTGCAAAAACTCCAAATTGAACCACGAGGCAGCGAACCGCCCCTTTCGGGGGCACATTACAGCCTCGTTGTTCTCTTTAACATGGATATTTCGGGATACTATAGGCTTAAAATGTTTTCCGCCCGTCGGCGCGGCATCGCTTCTCGAGCTCACACCGATGTCGGCGGCTCCATCACTTCCCACAACGCGATCAGTTCACGACCAGACCCTGCCGCAAGTGGCGCCACCAGCCGCGCCAGCGACAGGCTGCGCCCGCCATGAAACCATGATGTGGTTTCGAAATAATCCGGAATCCCGCTCTCGAGCGTCTCCTGAAAGGCGGCAATCACGCGCTTGACGCTGCGCGGCGGCACCGCTTCCACCACTGGCCTGTCCTTGACCGGCGGACCGAAAGGCCATTTCTGGTGATCCGCCAGATCGCGCCAGTGCAACTCCTGATCCGGTCCTTCAACGCAGATCCGCGCCAGTAGCGGGAAATCCGCACTGAGCTCGGTGACATCGAAAAGCGACGCATCGGGCAGTTTGCCGTCGGTTTTCTCCAACCAGATCTCGTGAAATCTGCGAATGCGCTCAGGTGCATGTCCGGGCAATTCAAAGCTGGAAGGAGGTGGAGAAGCGTTCATGCGAAAAAAACTCATACCAATGCATTTCAAACAACCAGCATAGCTTTGTTCTCGACAGCGTCGCCACTTCAGCGTTTACTTGTCGCGCCGAACTCTTAACCTCGGACGCCAAATTCATGAGAACGACACAGGCAGACCAGTTCGAAGTTGCCGCCGGCCTGGCCTCCGGCATCAGTCGTTATGCGGCCAGCCAGGGCATCGATGCCGACCCGATAGCCCACGCCTGCGGTCTGGATCCCCAACGCTTCGATGTCTTCGGCGAGCGGGTCAGCCTCAATCGGGTTTGCCGCTACATGGAGGCACTGGCTCTGATCTCCGGCGATGACGTGTTCGGGCTTAAATCGATAGCCGGGTTCGAGAGGGGCGCATCGGGTCCGTTCGGTTACGCCATGATGAATGCCCCCACCCTGCGCGATTGTCTGGTGTTCATGGGGCGCAATCTCAACAAGATAAGCGAGACCAGTATTTGCACGCTGGAGTTCGGGCCGCGCGCGGCGCATTTCGAGTGGACCTATTCTCCGCTGATCCTGCATCGCGATCAATTCGTGGATCTGGGAACCGCACAGACCTTCAATCATCTGCGCGCCATTCTCGGCGACGACATCAGTCAGATACGTCTTGAACTGGAGCGGAAGAAACCGATAAGTACAAATTTACACAAACAGTTACTATCTCCCAACGTGAGTTTCGGCGCGCCGGTCAACTCGCTCATTCTGCCCAAGGAAATTCTTGGCAGAACCAATGACCAGGCAGATCCGCGGTTGTTCGCCATGATGGCGCAGCAGATGGAGGCGATTGCGCTACACCGCACCGACATCCTTGATCCCGTGTCTGCCATTCGGCTTCATGTCGCAGAAAATCTCTCGAGCAGTACACTCACCCTGGCGCTCGAAGCCGAAAGGCTTGGCATGAGTTCCCGCACGCTGCAGCGCCGGCTGACGGAAGCCGGAACCAGCATGCAGGCAATTGTCGATGAATGCCGAAAGGAAATGGCCGGGCGGTTATTGCTCGAAACCGACAACACACTTTCCAGCATAGGTTACAAACTCGGTTTCTCCGCACCCGCCGCCTTCACCCGGTCCGCGATCCGGTGGTTCGGCATGACGCCGAGTGATTTCCGGCAAAAGCACCGCAGCACGACCTGAGCCGCATCCGGTCTGAACCGGCGCACGCTATGCGTTCATTTTCCGTTGACCGATCCAGCCATCAATTTTGGCGCGCCGTGTGAAGGCGGTCGTTCGCAGGACAAGGCATAACCGCTCCAACATATCACACACATTCCGGTGTCGCATCACGGCGGGCTTTTGGCCACGCCGCATTGCCCGGTTTACTGGCATCACGGCAGACTTCCCGCCTTGAAAGGACAGCATGATGGATCTTGGAAACGAACGCGGATCTCTTCCGTTGACCCGAACCGAAATGAGGTGCCTTCGCAAGTGCGCGGAAGGACTGAATGACACGGAAATCGGCGCCGGGCTGGAACTGACAGCCGGCGAAGTTGCCTCGGTGCTCTCTGTGGTGATGTTGAAGCTGCGCGTTCCCAACCGCATGGCCGGCGTGGCCAAGGCCGCAAGGCTTGGCTACCTGGGAACCGAACGCGACTGATTCGAACGAGAAACCGCTGCCCACTTGCCTTAAGGGGGCGGGATTGGGTCCGAGGCGCGGTTTTTCCAGGGTGTCAGCCCGAGCCTGGCGGGGCTCGGGCTGACGTCCACACTCCCGGCGGCCACCTCGCGCCGCTAACGCGCGTCGCGGTCAAACGGGTTCAGGGGACGCATGTCAGCTTCTTGTCTTGCAGGTCGTTGTCGCCAAACCGCTGCACACTTTAACCCAGCATGCCTCAGTGTCGGTCCACAAAGAAGTTGAATGATATGAATCGTTTGTGAT
>TARA_R110002051_G_scaffold201631_1_pt1 | contig 49684 bp, 40 predicted proteins | sample TARA_R110002051 | Tara Oceans TARA_R110002051 (sample SAMEA4397023) | marine metagenome | biome: Polar Biome; feature: [MES] marine water layer (ENVO:01000295) within the mesopelagic zone...; material: water (ENVO:00002006), including particulate matter (ENVO:01000060) such... | reverse complement strand
TGGAAATTCCTTTTTTGTAACTGTTTTTTTTGTTTGGACTTTCCCCTAAAGCTTTCGGCACGTTTTTTTCGTTTGGACGGGAAAACGCTACTCTCCGGAATCGGCCTTACTGCATTTTATAGATATTCCTTTTTCGTAGTTGTGTTATTTGTTTGGAGTGTCCTTTTAAGCTTTGTGACCGAATAAGGCCACCGAAGTTGTTTGATACATTCTAATTAGGAGAAAAGATCTCTTAATTTGGCAAATAGTGTTCAAGAAAGGATCAAGTAAATCTACATAATGTACACTTCATGTCAATAAAAAATGGGACGCTTCTGTTGAAACGTCCCTTTTTTTATTGTTATAGTCCTTCTTAATTCTCTTTACGAAATTTAATAAGTTTCTGTAATTCACGACCGTATTTTGACGATTTGATTTTCTTAGGAAAACGACCATACAAAGTGTCTAAATATGGAATCGTAGCATCAGGTATTTCAGTAATTACGAGATAAGGAGCTACGGCTAAATCTTTATTAGTCGCTGCAAAATTTCCTGTATATCGATATTTTGATTTTAGTAAAATTTGTAACGAATCATCGTACTTCTGAATCTCCTCTTGATCTCCAGATTTTTGAGCATCAAAAGATGCTTTGAGTAAATCTAAATTTTTACTATTGAACTTTATGCTCATCTTTAAAAATTCATTCATTTTGACTTGGTTTTGAGATCCGGTAATGGCCGCAAAACTCTCAAAATTTTTCAGGGAGGTGATAATATTCATTTCTCCAGGTTCAGCAAAGAATCGAATTCGATCATCATATCCTGAAGCGTCAACTTTATCTAAATGCAGATATAAAACTTCCGGTTCTTTTAAATCGGCATAGAATTCAAAATCAGGATCCCCATCTACAATAAGCGAATCAACCGTTACCAATATAGTATCCTGTAACCTTTGAAGATATAAGGTTCCTTTTTTTAATCCTTTAACGGTACCTGTAAGCTTTAAATCTGCTGTTCGAGAACAAGAGAATAAGAGGGAAGCAAGTACAGTAAGAAGTAGTATTTTTTTCATTTTTTTAGTGGGTAATTAGACGTACAAATATGCTATTATTTTGTGGTATTTACTAGTTGGCGGAAGCCAATTCCATTAAAATTGTACACAAAATAGCACCATAGGTTCCAACGACATATCCAAAAACAGCAAGTAAAACACCTACACTGGCTAAAGAAGGATGAAATTCTGCTGCTACTACGGGAGCTGAGGCAGCACCTCCCACATTTGCCTGACTTCCTACAGCGAGAAAGAAGTAAGGAGCTTTTATCAATTTGGCGACTAGGATTAATAGTCCGGCATGCACGACCATCCAAACAAGGCCTATTGCAATAAGTCCAGGATTGTCAAATACACTTCCTAGATCAATACTCATTCCAATAGTCGCCACTAAAATATAAATAAAGATGCTACCTATTTTGCTCGCACCTGCGCCTTCATAAGATTTCATTTTGGTAAAGGAAAGCGAAACACCTATAATGGTGGCAAAGGTAACTAACCAGAAAAATTGTTTCGTAAACGTTAACATCGGTGAACTTTTAGGAGTGTCACTAAAAAGATCCGTGATCCAATCGGCGCAAAAATGGGATATTCCAACAGCGCCAAAAGCAATCCCAAGTATGATCATAAGATCATTGAGGCTTGGATTGCGTTTTACGCCTTCTGTAAAGCTTGTAACACGTTCCTTTAGGCGTTCAATCGAACTCGTGTCGGCACCAAGCCACTTATCAATTTTCTTAGCTTTACCTATTCCCAATAATAATATGGCCATCCAAAGATTTGCAACGAGTACATCAATAAGTACCATTTTACCAAACTCAATTTTGTCATACTCATATATCTCCAACATGGCAGCTTGATTGGCGCCACCACCTATCCAACTTCCAGCAATCGTCGATAGGCCTCTCCACACTTCAGTGGGCCCTGAACCACCAATGGTTTCAGGAGAAATCCACGAGATTAAGAGTATAGCAATAGGACCTCCAATTATGATTCCAAAGGTTCCTGTTAGAAACATGATCAAGGCTTTAGGACCGAGACTGGTGATTGCTTTTAAATCAACACTCAATGTAAATAGTACAATAGCTGCGGGTAGTAGATATCGACTTGCAACAAAATAGAGTTTTGAAGATTCTCCATCCACAAGGCCGAGAAGGTTGAGGATTGCAGGTAATAAATAACAGAGAAGTAATGCAGGGATATACTTATAAAAAGAAGCCCAGAAGCCCTCTTTTTTATTAGAAGTATAGAAAACAAAACCTAGAATAATAGCGAGTAATCCAAAGACGACAGCGTCATTGTCTAGTAATGGTGAGTGTTGCATAATTTAAGTTTGATAGTTTGTGCATTCACGAACCTGTCTATCGATAGGCAGGAGCGTACTTAAAACCACAAAATACCACAAAAATTAAAGGTATAACCAATAGGTCAACTTCAAATTTATAGAACGAACCCGAGGAGCAAATACAGTATCTGTAAAGTAATTGTCGTTATAGACTAGAAATAAGTCAGATAGAGGTGCAAATCTCCATTGTATCCGGGAATTGACACTAAAATTATCAGATTGAGAACTATATTGAATAAAGGTAGCCCAGAATAGCGATTTGTTAAAGGTCACATCTACACGAGGACCTATTAACCAAAGATCTGCAGTAGAGTAGGGCTCTGGCAGTTCGATGTGATCATATCGGGCTTGTACTGAAAGATTGAAATATGGCTGTAATCTTAAATTTACATTTCCACTCATTCCGTATAAATTGCCATTAAAGAACTGACCAAAAGTGGGTTGAATGGAATAAGAAACAACTTGGCGCTGGTCTGATCGATATTGGAGTTCAAAGGAGGTCCAACTGTAATCTGTGTCTGCTGGCAGCGGTGTCCCATCTGATCTACTAGGATCAAATTCATCGTATAAATACACATAACGATTGAACATTTTTGCAGAGAAACTCGATGTGTTGTTTAACTCAGAATTCCACTCCGAAATTATCGTATAGTCTGAATTTTGAAAATCCAAAGAAGGTCTCCATGTAACTATAGGAGTAACACCTATCGTATGTCTGTTAATAATACCTTTCTTCGGGAAAATAAGGCGTTCAATCTGAGGATCAATTTTGAAAATATCAGTTCGTCGTATAAACCCAAGATCACTATTAAAGTTTTCTCCAATAAATAGTCCACTCCCTCGAATTCGCCAAGTATTACTATTGTATTGCAAGGCGGCTCCCGCAGAAATGTCATTGCTCTTTGCTTCAGGAGTGAAGGATTTGTGGGTGTAAAATTTACCATTCCAGGTGTTATCAGCACTTGCAAGATTGTAGTCAACTCCAATCACTCGATTATAACTTTCTTCTTTGGAAATAAAATCTTCGTCTCCAGTATTCTGTCTATTTACAAAAAGGAAACTCACATTAGAGCGACTAAATAATTTGTGTTGCAGCGCCAATACAGTATTATTATTGGATCCTATTTCATTGCGATCATCACTTGCCGTTTGTACACTTAATAGTCCAATTCTAAAGTTGTTATTCAATTTTCCACTTAAACGTGCTCCAGCAATTATACTATTTTCAATAGTGGTGTCACTAGTATCTTTAGCGATACCTATTCGCCTAGAGAAAAACGGATTGGCATCCCGAGAATTCCCAAAATCAGCGAATAGGTCACTATTTTCTATAAAAAATTGACGTCTTTCTGGAAGATTTACTTCAAAACGAGTCAGATTTGTAACTTGTTGGTCGACTTCAACCTGTGAAAAATCAGGATTGACGGTTACGTCTAGGTTTAAGCTATTGCCAATGGTAAATTTTGCATCTCCACCCACTTTAAAGTCACTGAGATTTTCATCATTCTCGTAATCTTTTCCAACAAAGGTATTGATGAAAGGTATTAATGAGATAGGACTTCGCGGACTCCCCAAAGGTTTTTCAAAGACCATGTCGCCCATATAGGCGAGATTGAATATAAATTGATTTTGTGGAATGTTAATCCAAGTATTACGCTCATTTCCTTGGGTATCAAACTGATAAGAATTGAACCGCCATTTAGTCTCTCCAGCTCGATATTTAAAAGCAGACAACGGAATGGCCCATTCACAGATGTAATAACCTTCATATTGTTTGGTTTTTCCTTGCCATTTAGTGTCCCAACTCGTCGTAAAGCCACGAATCTCTTTTCCACCTCCTGATACTAAGGCCTCTCTGAGTACACCCTCTGGATTTGATCCAAAAAGGAAGGCATTGTTGCCATCGTTAAAGGTGTCAAACATAAGGGTGATATTATCACTTCCGCCTGCGCGAAAATCTCTTCTTAAAGAAGGGACAACATAGTCATTGCCTTGTGAATAGACTTTAATTCCTATATACAAGCTTTCATCGTCAAAAAGCATTCGGATTTCCGACTGGTTCTTGGCTTGAATAGTATCTGTTGGGAAGTACTGCCAAAAGTCTTTAGCAGGTTCTGCTTGGCTCCAAGCGACTTCATCTAATAAGGCATCTACCGTAATGGGGGAGTCAATATATTTTACAACAACCTCTTTTTGTTGGGCTGAAGCTATATAAAAACAAAACACTAGAAATAAAAAAGGTATTTTTCTATGCATGTATTCTGGTTGAGAATAACGAATGTAGAAAAATACCTTCTTGAAAAATGGGCTTTAAGATTTATTTAAGAACCTTTTAGCCAACTATTACGTGTGCGTAACTCTTTGCTATCTGTAAAATATTGAAGTTCAGTAAGTGATGGCTTTTTACCTTTTGGCTGTGATACTTCTCCCTTAAGGGTTAATAAGTCGCCATCTCGTTTAACAACAAAAGTGATTGGGTCTCCTATTTTCCAGTCGTTAGGATCAGAGATGAGATCATAAACATTTGCAACGCCATAAGTCTTATCATTGATGCTAACTATCACATCCCCTCCTTGAATCCCCATTTCCTGAAAGAAAGAATGAAGTTCTAAGCCTGGAATAATAAATACCTCATCTTCGGCTTGTCTTGCACTAATAAACGGCTGATTACCATCAAGGAAATATCCAACATTCTTAATTTCAGAACTTACTTCGATTCCAACTTTAGCCAAATACTTACTGTAATCAATAGGAACAGACCCTTGAACGTGGTCTTTAAAAAATTGACCAACTTCAGGATACGTCATTGCCGTTATTTCATCAATAATCTTATCATCTTCAAAAGGTCGTGTCTTTCCATATTTGGCTGAAAGAGCTTTCATCAAACTCAAAACACCACGTTCTCCGTTGCTTTGTTCTCTCATGATAATATCCATACACATGCCTATAAGAGCACCTCTGTCATACACATGAACATAATAATCTGAATAAGGTTTTTCTAAAACCTTCTCACTCATTACAGTAAAAGGAATACTTTCATCGTAAGACTTGGCACTATTCATTTTACCAAGTAGTGTATTGTAAAAAGTAGGAGCGTCAGTTAATCCTTCATGTACTTGAAAATGTTGTGCAAAGTATTCTGTTATACCCTCGTACATCCATAAGTGCTTACTCATTACGGGATCGTTATACTTAAAACTATGAATCTCTTCTGAATGAACATTGAGGGGTGTAACTATATGGAAGAACTCATGAGAAACGATATCAACTATCGCTGCGTCAATTCTTTCTTGTGGCATACCATCAGGTAATACTACAACTGTAGACGTATGATGCTCTAGAGCTCCAAAACCTTGAGCGTCTGTTTCTGTCATAGAAGATAAGTAGATAAGAATACTGTAGCGATTTGTAGTTTCTAAATCTCCCAAATAGTCCATTTGTCCCTTGATCATTCGCTCTACATTAGGGCGAAGGTCACTGGCTTTGGTATTACCACTTGGACTGTAAACACTGAGTTCAATTTCTACTCCGCCTACAATAAATACTTCCCGATTGGGTTTGTTATACATGATTGGATTATCAATAACCTCAAAGTACCGACTAGCTGTAAAAAGATCTGTATCTGCTGTAACTGGGGTAGAGAGCGTTGATCTAGACATAGAAGTACTCGCGACTAAGTCAGAAGGATGTTTGATAGCAAGCGTATGTTGCATTTCCGTTTGACCTTGAAAATAACCTATTATCCCATGGAGATTGAGCATAAACTGATTTCCAGCATCAATGTTTGTTCCTGCTGGAGAGAAAAGGTCATGAGTGCTTTCAATATCAAAAGTATCGTTGACGAGATAGGTAAGCTTAGCTATTTTTTTTGCGGCTGGAATTTCCCAAGTGTTGTCGGTGAGTTTGGTAACTACTAACTCGGATCCAGCGGCATCAAAAGCTTCTACGTTTTCTATAAATTTTCCATAATCATCATCACTATAGGTGCCAGGAACAGTTTCTGGCATATAAAAGATTGTACTTTCAGTATTGAAGCTAGCTGGAGTAATGCTCACGACTATTTTATCATCTACCACATTGGCGATGTCAATGGTTGCTTCAATAGTAGTTTTTTGTGTAATGGCCGCTTTTGGCCCACAGGCCACAAGGAACAATCCAATACTAAGAATCGATAGGATTTTTTTCATGTAGAATAAATTAGTTTTGACAAAAATATAAAAATCACTTAGAATAGGTAGCCTGAGAAGGTTAACGAAAGTTAATTTTAGATGTAACGAAGATAGTTATACTAAGCCCTTCTTATTAAGAATGAAAAATGAATTACACTTACTGCTTCATAAAGCGCGAAATACCATCTACGACTTCTGGCATAATGGTACGTCCCGTTTCATTGTATGATTTGGAGTTTTCAAGCTTGTCACCTTGAATATTAAATAATACATGATTCATATTCTCAATGATGAGAAGTTCAGCATCGGCCTTTGCTTTTTTAAGGGTTTCTGCTTCTGCCACTGAAACTTGTAAATCTTTCGAGCCGCCAATAATAAGTGTAGGAATCTTCAATTTCCGAATCTCTCGTCGAGGATTATACAGCATCCAACTGGCCATAAAAGGTTGTACATCTGGTCTGAAAATGGAAGCGAGCGCAGGATTGAAGTCTTTAACCTCTCCTTTTTCTTTAAGTGTAGTAAAGGAAGCTTCAGCGCTCTCTTTTAAATCGGGCATTTGTAGATCAATCTGACTTAAAATAGTCTTGTCGATTGACTGTCCTGCTCCGCAAAGTGAAATAAAACCCTGAACATTTACTTTCTGCGCAGCAATCATACCTACTAAGGAACCTTGGTCGTGACCGATGAAATAGATAGAAGTATACTGACCTTTATCAATATAATATTGAGCTGCTGTTATAGCATCTTCTATAAAATTATCAAATCGCAATTTGTTTTCTTGTAAGGCATTTTTCTTCATTAAAGTAATGATGCGTTTATCATATCTAAAACTAGCAATACCATTCTTTGCAAGACCATCTGCGAGTTTGCTATAGGCATTATTACGCGTCATTTGACTATTGCCATTGCGATCGGTGGCTCCTGAACCTGGAATGATGATCGCCAAAATGTTTGAAGGGGCGGCAGCTTTCACGAAAGTGCCATAGACAAAAGTATTGATTTTTACATCTGAACTTTGAACGTCATTAAAGGGTAATTGACCAAAAACACTAAAAGAAATAAGGCTAAAAAGAATAGCAAACTTTTTCATAGGCGGGGTTACTTTGATAGCAAAGATTTTAATTGATAACGCAATGTAGGAGACAAATTATATGCCAAGTTCAAAATTTAAAGCAAGTTACAACAAATTGACACCGTTTATGTGACTTTCATTGCAGTTCAAAAGCTGTGTGCTAACTGGGTGGAACTGCAAGTTTGGGAAAAATTTGAATATTTTTTTAACTAGAGAATGAGCAACTTTATCTACACCTCTAGTATCTTTACAAAAAAAATAGACAACTATGCGCCTCCTTCTTTTTTGCTTCTTAATATTGACTTCTTCACTTTTGACAGCCTCTGATTATGATTGGGGCAAGACTGGGCATCGTGCGACTGCTCATATCGCCGATCAACACTTGTCGAATCGTGCAAAGAAGAATATTGAAAAATTATTGGATGGTGCTTCTTTAGCAGAAATATCCACCTACGCAGATGAGATAAAAAGTGATGAAACTTATAGGCCGTACGGACCTTGGCATTATGTAAATGTACCTTTTGATAAAAAATATGAAGAGCATCCTAAAAGTGAAAGAGGGGATTTAATGCAAGGGATTGATCATTGTATCGCTGTCTTGAAAAACCCCAATAGCTCTAAAGCAGATAAAGTCTTTAATCTCAAGTTGCTTGTTCACTTTATAGGAGATTTACATCAGCCGATGCATACAGGTATTGGAGCAGATAAAGGAGGGAATGATTTTCAGGTTCAGTGGTTTGGTCAAGGAACAAATTTACACAGAGTATGGGATACCTCCATGATTGAAAACTACGATATGTCGTATACAGAACTTGCAGCCGCTATGCCTACGCTTAATAAAAGACAACAAAAGGCGATTCAAGAAGGAACACATTATGATTGGATGGAAGATTCTCGCCAACTTGTAAAAGATGTGTATGCCAATATTAAGAAAGGTGAGCAACTGGGATATTCATATATGTATGAATATTTTGGCACATTAAAAGGACAATTACAAAAAGGCGGACTTCGTCTTGCTGCGCTTCTCAATGATATTTTAGGTTAGATTTTTTTTTCTAGACCTGCGATTTCATCATCGGAATGATCTTTTTGTTTGTATTGTTTAGGGGTGAGATCATTGTATTTCTTAAAAATACGAGTGAGATGGCTTTCATCCGTAAACCCTAATTGATAGGCAATTTCAGAAACTGTAAAATCGGTATTCATCAACCTATATTTAACTAGGTGGAGCTTATACATTAAAATATAATGATGTAAAGATTCTCCTGTTTTTTTCTTAAAATATGCGCTCAGTGCACTGTTTGTCATGTGAAACTTTTTAGCCATAGCGCTTATTTTCATCAAATCAGTCTCGTAAACGTGCTGTCTAATATAGGAGAGGATTTCGTCTATGGTTGCATGGGTGTCTTTGCCCTTTTTCATTAAAGGAGCAAAATCTCTAATGATATTGCGCGCAATGATACTCAGTGTCGTACTCACCATATTAGAAATATTGTGTTTGTAAAACTCCTTTTCTGCCTCATATTCTTGAAGGATGACCTTATGTATGTGCCAAATAAGTTGCCTATCATTTTCGTCACGTATAGCGTCACCAGGTAATAAATTAGGGTGATGGATTATATGTTCAATACGATGTAACCAATAGGAGCGGTCGGGGAGGTTCATCCGACTTGAAAAAAGCAGCTCGGTAAATTGAAAGTGGCAGAATGTAGTTTCTTCGTCAATCTCAAAATGATGTTGGTCTTTTGGTGCTATCAAGAAAATATCTCCTTTTTCATAACGAATGATAAACTCGTTTACAAAAAGCTTACCTCTTCCAGAAATGATGAAGATAATTTCAAAATAGTTGCGATTGGCAGTTTCTTTACTCGTTTTATCACGAGTAATCTGCTTTACTAGGAAAATATCTCGAAGACTTAATCTCTGCATTTGTAAGTTACTTTAGTTTCTTACAAGGTTCTTTTTTTTGCAGTAAAATTTACGCAAACGATGTAGTAAGACTAATTTTCAGTAAGTTACGAAATTTGTACAATTTTTACTTAAAAAAATACAAGAAGTAATTTGCTATGCATGCATAGTTTTGCAGCTGTTAATTAAGAGTGATGTTTTCGTAAAAAATTAGAGGTGCTGATAATTTTTTTTGGTTTTAAGATTAGTTGTTGGCTTGTGAATGTTAATACTGTCGATTTTAATTATCGTTTGCTGTGAAGCATTCACTTAGAAAATTTCATTTACCATCAGAGCTATATGCATTTTGTGGTAGCGAATTTTTTAATATTTCAGCACCTCTTTTGCTTTGAACTTTTTCTGATTAACAAATTTTTCATTTTGATTAAATGGTTGGCCATAATCAAGGAAAAAACAATACACAGGCGCTTATACCCTAATATAAGTTTCCTTTATGTTCCGGGAAGTCAATATTAAGTGCGCATGCGAGTTACCCCCCTTAAACTCAAAATACGCTGTACTTCCTGGAACTTTTATGACTACGGCTTTCACCCCTAAACTGGAGCCTAAGTGCGAGTAAACTGCTCGCACTTTTTTAAAGTACTTCGTGGTTAACGATAAAAAATTCTTGACGAAGTTAAATGAGAATTAGCCCTTTTCATCCCTAAATAAAAAACCCATGATACTTCATGGGTTTTTTTAATCAATGTATTCATTATAAGTAAAATGCCTAAAGCAATAGTGGGCACTTTTGCTTCCTAGTGTTCCTCAGTGATAATACGAAAAGTTAAGTTAATTCTCTTTCCCGTGGGTTTTGATGTTTTAGGAATCTGATGCTGCCACAGATGTTGGGTACGCTCTTTCATAAGAAGAAGGCTTCCTGGTGCTAGGGCTATTTTATGGACATTTTTTGTATTTGCCTTTTCTCTAAACTTAAAGATCCGTGAAGATCCCAGACTTAGGGAGGCGATTACCGGATTGGGACCTAGTTCCTTCTCATCATCTGAGTGCCACCCATTACTGTCTTTGCCATCTCTGTATAAATTGAGGAGACAGGTCGTAAAATTATGTGAAACGGTTGCTTCAATTCGTTTTTTTATTTCGCTTAAAGCGAAAGTAAACTGTTGAGGATGCATACTAATATTGGAGTAGGAGTATGGTTGGTTATTAGATGCGTAAAGGGCCGTAAGCCGAGGTTGCGGATGTACTTTCCCAAAAACCTTAATATCGTCTTGCTGCCAAGGTGTTTCTTTAAGAAGTGTCTCAAAATAAATTGCCGCTTCTTCGGGTGAAAAAAAATCAGGATAATAGGTGACGTCTGCTCCTGGAAGGTCTAATTTAATGGGATGCTGAGAAAATAAGGACATGTCTTAGAGATAAAAATAGGCCCAGTACATCAAACCAAATTGCATAGGTAGGCGGAGCCAAATAAACCAAGCCGGTACTTTTTTCTTTATTTTTTCATTAGAGAGCATATCAATATGAACAGGGAGGAAGGCGATAAGCATGAGAATAATCCCCCATAATGATAAGGTTCTTGTCGTGACAAAAATGCAGCCAACTCCAAGGATAACTTCTGCGAGGCCACTCAGAAACACCATGCTTTTTGGAGCTGGAATATAGCGAGGCATGATGGATGTGTATGCTCGTGGTTTGATAAAATGCATCAGGCCAGCAACGATATACATTGCGGCCATAAGGTATAAATGCCATGGGGTCATAGACTGTTTTATTTTAGAGACGGAAAGTTACGCCTTAATAGCGGATTGGCAAGAGCTATTTTCTTAAGTAAATCCTTTTGATAAATAGAAAACAATGCGTACTTTTGCACTCCTTTTTGGCAACCTTTGAAAGCCGCCATAGAGGTATTTATAAAAACAAAACAAACCCTTTTACGGTTTTGTGGTTTATAGAGCTTTCGCGAAAGCGTAAAATACAAACCCCATCTTTAGATAGACTTAGGTTTTTCTACAGATGTAATTTTAGCAAATGGCTGAAGAAACAAAAAATCCAGAAACTGCCGAAGTAGCAGTAGAGGAAACGGCAGCTGCAACTGCAGCGCCAGTAGTTGAGCAATCTCCTGCTCAAGAAAATCCAGAAAAATTCTTAAAAGAATTTAACTGGGAGAAATACGAAGAAGGAATTGACACTGTTGATGACAAGCAATTGGAAGAGTTTGAAGCTTTAGTAGCTTTAAATTTTGTTGATACGCTTAATGACGAAGTTGTTGATGGTACTGTAATTAACATTACAGATCGTGATGCAATTATTGACATCAATGCAAAATCTGAAGGTGTTATCTCATTAAATGAGTTCCGTTACAATCCAGATCTTAAAGTAGGTGATACAGTAGAAGTACTTATCGACATACGTGAAGATGCAACTGGGCAATTGATTTTATCACACCGTAAGGCTCGTGTAATCAAGGCTTGGGATCGTGTAAACGCTGCTCATGATGAAGGTACTATCGTAAACGGATTCGTAAAAGCACGTACTAAAGGAGGAATGATCGTTGACGTTTTCGGAATCGAAGCATTCTTACCAGGTTCACAAATTGATGTGAAGCCTATTCGTGATTACGATCAGTATGTAAATAAAACAATGGAATTCAAAGTTGTGAAAATCAACCAAGAATTTAAAAACGTTGTAGTCTCTCACAAAGCGCTTATCGAAGCAGATATCGAAGAGCAGAAAAAAGAAATCATCGGGCAGCTTGAAAAAGGTCAAGTACTTGAAGGTGTGGTTAAAAATATCACGTCTTACGGAGTATTTGTTGATCTTGGAGGTGTTGATGGATTGGTACACATTACTGACCTTTCTTGGTCTCGTATCAACCACCCGAACGAAATCGTTGAGCTTGATCAGAAATTAAACGTTGTAATCCTTGATTTTGATGAGGATAAAACTCGTATCCAATTAGGTCTTAAACAACTTAGCAAGCATCCATGGGAAGCTCTAGGGGAAGAAGTAAAAGTTGGTGATAACGTTAAAGGTAAAGTTGTAGTAATCGCAGATTACGGTGCATTTATCGAAGTATCAGAAGGAGTTGAAGGATTGATCCACGTTTCTGAAATGTCTTGGTCTACACACTTACGTAGTGCTCAAGATTTCGTGAAAGTTGGCGATATCGTAGAAGCTCAGATTCTTACTTTAGATCGTGAAGATCGTAAGATGAGTCTTGGTATCAAACAATTATCACAAGATCCTTGGACAGATATTACTACTAAATACCCAGTGGCTTCACGTCACAAAGGTATTGTGCGTAACTTCACAAACTTTGGTGTATTTGTAGAACTTGAAGAAGGTATTGATGGATTGATTTACATCTCAGATCTTTCTTGGACTAAGAAAATCAAGCACCCATCAGAATTCTGTAACGTAGGTGATACACTTGAGGTTGTTGTTCTTGAATTAGATGTTGAAGGACGTAAGTTGAGTTTAGGTCACAAACAGATCGAAGATAACCCTTGGGACAAGTATGAAGCTGAATTTGCTGTAGGTTCTAAACACACAGCAGCAGTTACTGAAATTGTTGATAAAGGAGCTACGATTGACTTTAACGAGGATATCACTGCATTCATTCCAACACGTCACCTTGAAAAAGAAGACGGGTCTAAACTTGGAAAAGGAGAAGAAGCAGAATTCCAAGTTATTGAATTCAATAAAGACTTCAAACGTGTTGTTGCCTCTCACATGGTAGTGCACAAAGAAGAAGAAGCAAAAATCGTTAAACAAGCTGCTAAGAAAGCTAAAGCTCAATCAGATGAGTCTAAGCCAACATTAGGAGATGCAAACGAAGCACTTGCTGCATTGAAAGCGAAAATGGAAGGAGGGAAGTAATTCCTAATTCTTATTTTAATATAGAAAGCCTCTTGAGAAATCAAGAGGCTTTTTTTTATAGTTTGGGAATTTTGAAACGTAATTATGAAATTGAAATATGAGCTGCTATATTTTTTTGGGCAATCATTGTGATAATTCCGCGAAATGGGCGTACTTGTGTATAAGCTACTGTTGTAATAAATGAGATATAATGATAAGAAAGATATTAATAATTGCGGTCTTGATTTTTACCTATGGATGTTCTGATCATCAATACAATACAGATATCACATTAGGAACGCATGATTATGATGTTATTGTTTATGGTAACTCTAGTGCCGCAATCACGGCCGCCATTTCGGCCGCCAGAAACGGAGTAAGTGTTTTAATAATATCAGAAAACAATCACTTAGGAGGTTTAACCACCTCTGGCTTGACAGCGACTGATTTGAATTCATATGAACATGTTGGAGGGATTTCCAAAGAGTTTTATAATCGAATTTATAATGAATATTTAAAGCCGGAATTGTGGAAATATGAAGATAGAAGTTCATATTTCGATCGCTCTAAAGAAAGGACCTATAGTGGAAAAAATGATGAGATGAAAATGCAATGGGTTTTTGAATCTAATATTGCTCGCCAAGTTTTTAATAGTATGTTGTTAGAGGAAAACGTGGCTATAAAATATAATTCACCTATTGAAAGTGTAATAAAATATGATAACAAAATAGAGAGAATTGTACTGCAGACAGGCGATTCCTTGTCTGCTGAAAATTTTATTGATGCGTCCTATGGTGGAGATCTTATGGCTTTATCTGATGTTGCCTTTACGGTTCAGCGAGAATCAAAAGAAACTTACGATGAGAATTATGCTGGTTTTGACCATTTGAGAAATTATCCAGTAGTAAAGGATAGTACAACTATTGATCCTTACATTGTGAAAGGTGTACCAGCTTCTGGTCTATTGCCATATCTCAATGATGGCAATGATGTAGATGATGAATCGGTCGCATCAAAAATCCAAGCATATTGCTATAGATTAACGCTTACGGATTACCTTGAGAATAGAAAGGAAATCAAAAAACCCAAAGATTACAATCCACTTATGTATGAATACCTAATACGACGTATTCAAAAAGATACAACTACTATCAAGTTAAAAAATATATTTACTATTACACCTATGCCAAATTTTAAAACTGATACCAATGGGATTGATTTCGTTGGCGGTAATGAAGGCTGGGTAAATGGTAGTTACAAGGAACGAATAGAAATTGAGAGATTACACAAATCATTTACAATTGGATTAATTTGGTTTTTGCAAAATGACGAAAGAGTGCCTTCTGTATTGAAAAACGAAGTTTCAAGATGGGGTTTTGCTAAGGATGAATTTACTAACAATGAAAATTTCCCTCCTCAACTTTACATAAGAGAATCGAGAAGAATGATCGGGGATTATGTCATGACTGAGCAGAATTGTTCGGGCGCAAAAAATGCTAAAAAAAGTATTGGTTATGGGACTTATGCAATTGATTCTCATGTAGTACAAAGAATTGTTTTAAATGGTAAAGTATTGGAGGAAGGTCATTTTTATAAAAAAATGGGAAATTACCAAATAGACTATGATGCATTAGTACCTAGAAAAAGTCAATGTTCCAATTTGTTCGTTCCAATTTGTTTATCATCTTCTCATGTCGCTTATGGCTCTATAAGGATGGAGCCAGTGTTCATGATTCTAGGTCATTCAGTAGGTACTGCAGCAGCAATTTGCAGTAAATATGATGTTTCACCAAAGGACTTAAAATATAATGTTCTGAGAAAACAACTCTTAAGGGAGAATCAAATATTATAGACTGTTGTTACTCCAATGCATGTTTTATCGAAGTAATTTTACAAGCGTTTCTGAATGATTTTAGAATTAGCCCATTAGTTATTTCAGCTTCATCATCGTCGTCATCTTAAGTATCGATTTCAGTTTCGATTTCAAAAGAAAAGCCCCCAATCAAAAAGAGAGGGGGCTTTACGCACTAATAAACTAAGAGTTATAGGTCTATCGTAATCGATCGACAGATTTTACGAGATCTTCATCGCGCTTGATTGCTTTATTAGCTAAAGCAATTAAAACGATAGAAACAAGTGGAATGATCATCCCAATACCCTTCTCAAGGACCGCCGTCCCTCCGGATAAGATTTGTGATTGATATACCAATACACCTAATAAAACAAAGTTTAATATGATGTTCAAACGGCCCAAAACAAATTGGTGCTGTCTGTTTTTGTATAAGAACATAGTTATCAAAGAAAGCAATCCACTTCCTCCGAAAAGACCAAGATATAACAAATTATCCTGAGCCCAAACTGCATTTCCATTTTCATCATTAAATAATGAAACAAGGAAGGGTAGTCCCATGGAAGCTCCCGCTGCGAGTACTAAATATATGGTTTGAATTCGCTGAATCATTGTTTGTATTCTGATTAAGGATAGCAAAAATAAGGTTCTTTTATGATAATGCTTGGAAAACATTGAAAATAAAATTGTATCATTGCATAGTAAGGTAGTAAAAAGCTCTCCGCTTGTTACTTATCTTTACAAAGTTTTATTGAATTTCTTCTTTCAATAAATTACCATCACAATTCAGTATTAATTCACTCTAGTTACTAGATGTTCGAGATTTCAGATTTAAAGACAAAAAAGCTTCCTGAGTTACAGGAAATAGCAAAAGGTATTAATGTACCTAAATATAGAACCCTTAAGAAATTGGACCTTGTGTACAAGATCTTAGACGTTCAAGCAGCAAATCCTGCTGCGGTGAAAGCCGTGGTGCCAGATGCTCCTAAAACAGAAGCTCCTGTCAAGGCAGCTCCGGAAAAGGAAACACAAAAGGATGACACCGCTAAACCGAAACACGCTCCAAAACCACAAGGGAATCGCGAGCGTGCTCCAAGGCCTCCTCGTAGAGAAGATGTTGCCAAAGCAAAACCTGATGAAAAGAAGGATAGCGCCGAAGGTTCATCATCATCGAAGCCTGCTCCTGTAAAAAGAGAAGCACAAGGGGATAAGCGCGAAGCTCGTGAGCCTCGTGAACCTCGTAAGCAAAACAACGATAAGAATCGTCCTGATAAAGGAAATGATTCTAAGCAAAGAGATAGTCGCCAAGGCGGCAATCCAAAACGCGACAATAACAACCGTAACCAGAATACTCGCAATACAAACCGCGGGAAAGACGGTAATACACACGGGAATAACGGAAATAAAGACAATAGAAATAGATATCGCGAACCAGATTATGAGTTTGAAGGCATCATCGAAAGTGAAGGTGTTTTAGATATCATGCAAGATGGCTATGGCTTTTTGCGTTCTTCTGACTATAACTACCTATCATCTCCTGATGATATTTATGTATCACAATCTCAAATCCGTTTGTTCGGTTTGAAAACTGGAGATACAGTATTAGGTGTGATTCGACCTCCAAAAGAAGGAGAGAAGTATTTCCCATTAATAAAAGTGAGTCAAATCAATGGATTAAGTCCAAACATCGTGAGAGATCGCGTTAGTTTTGAGCACCTGACTCCATTATTTCCAACAGAAAAATTTAATATAGCCGAGCGCCAGTCGAGTATTTCGACTCGTGTGATGGATATGTTTGCTCCTATTGGGAAAGGACAACGTGGAATGATCGTATCACAACCTAAGACGGGTAAAACCATGCTTTTAAAGGATGTGGCCAATGCTATCGCCGCTAACCACCCAGAAGTATATCAGATGATCCTTCTTATTGATGAACGTCCTGAGGAAGTTACAGATATGCAACGTAATGTTAAAGGTGAAGTAGTTGCTTCTACTTTTGATAAAGAAGCTCACGAACACGTAAAAGTGGCCAATATCGTTCTTGAAAAGGCAAAACGCCTTGTAGAATGTGGTCATGATGTTGTGATTCTTTTAGATTCAATTACACGTTTAGCTAGAGCCTATAACACGGTGCAACCAGCATCTGGAAAGATACTTTCTGGAGGTGTAGATGCCAATGCTCTTCACAAACCAAAACGTTTCTTTGGAGCGGCACGTAATATAGAAAATGGAGGTTCTCTAACTATAATCGCTACAGCTTTAACAGAGACTGGATCGAAAATGGATGAGGTAATCTTTGAAGAATTTAAAGGAACCGGTAACATGGAACTACAACTGGACCGTAATATTTCGAACCGTCGTATTTTCCCAGCTATCGATCTTACTTCTTCAAGTACGCGTCGTGATGATCTTTTACATTCTAAAGATACAACGCAGCGTCTATGGGTGTTACGTAAGTACCTTGCCGATATGAACCCTGTGGAGGCTATGGAATTCATGAGTGATCGTATCAAAGCAACAAGAAATAATGAAGAATTCCTGATTTCTATGAATCAGTAAGTCTTATCAATTAATAGAATAAGAAAAGCCTCTTCGTCATGAAGAGGCTTTTTTATTTTCTAACATGGGGTTATTACATAGCAATTTCGCGACAGCTTAAGCAAAATCAGCTAAGAAAGTATAGTGTTTGGGAAAGAAAGATAGATTAAGCGATGCTATAGAGGTAATAAACAGTTGTATATTTAATCATCTCCCAATAAATCAGGTCGTCTTTCCTTAGTATGTTTATAAGCTTGCTCTTCCCGCCATGCTTCTATTTTTGGAAAATTGCCACTTGTCAATATCTCAGGAACTTTCCATCCTTTGTACTCGGCCGGACGTGTGTAAATAGGAGGGGCGAGTAATCCATCTTGGAAGCTATCAGTTAAAGCCGAAGTTTCATTTCCTAGTACTCCTGGAATAAGTCGGATGATAGCGTCACATAAGATCAAGGCTCCTAATTCGCCACCACTTAATACATAGTCACCGATGGATATTTCCTTGGTGATAAAATGATCTCGTACACGTTGATCTACTCCTTTGTAATGTCCGCAAAGGATAATAATATTTCCTTTAAGAGAAAGTGTATTAGCCATGGCTTGATTCAAGGTTTCTCCATCTGGAGTCATATATATTACCTCGTCATAATCTCTTTGGCTCTTGAGGTCTGTGATGCATTTATCTATAGGTTCAATCATCATCACCATACCGGCACCACCGCCAAACTGGTAATCATCAATTTGCTTATAATTGTCAGTAACATAGTCACGTAGATTGTGAAAATGTACTTCAACCAATCCTTTAGCAATAGAGCGTTGCATTATAGAGGCCTCAAAAGGACTTTTTAATAGATCTGGAACAACGGTAATGATATCTATGCGCATGGCTGGCGTTGAGTTAAGAAGTTAAAAGAATAGCTTGGAAAAGAAGCGCGAAGGTCTTCTCAAATCACCAATTATTCTAGCTGCCAAAAATACTGTAAATCTGTGTCTTTTTTAAACCCTTCTCGCTCATATAATTTTTGAGCTGGATTGTCGTATGCAGTTTGTAAAGCAATCCCTTTTTGATCTAGGTTGCGGCATAGATTTTTGACAGAATCAATAAGGGCACTGCCCACTCCTTGTCCTCTAAATCCAGGAGCAATATACAAATCATTAAGTACAAGCATAGGTTCCATACTTACAGACGAGAAAAACGGATAGATTTGGGTAAAGCCCACCGCTTGGTTTTCATTTGATTCCAATTCTCGATGAGATGTATCTATCTGCTTTTCGGGTAATTTCGCACCCGCCTGAACGGTATCGGGCAGAAATGCGATATAGACCACACTCTCATTATTTCCTAGTCTCTTCTCTAGAAAAGCACGGGCTCCTTCTATATTTGATTCCTGTTTGTAAAATTGTCGGTACCCATCAAACAGAGGGACGAGTATGTCGAGATCATCAAGAGTGGCTTGGCGTATATGCATAAAAAAAAATCTATACTCGAAAGTACAGATTTTTCTTATAGCTTTTGGGAACAGTATTCTAACCTTTAGAAGCTTTCAATAGCTTGTTGCGTTCGTCTTGTAATTGACGTCCTAGCTTTTGTTCTTTTTCTAAAGCCTTTTTTCTGTATTCTTCAAACTCGGCTTCAACTTCATCAAGTTTGTGACGTGCCTCATGTGTGATAGTATTGCTACTCTTAAATTTATACATAAAGAGTAATAGTCCGAGCAATAAGGCTCCTGCAATTCCCCACATCATTGTTTGGTATGAGCCCTTACTCATTTGAGCTCCAAAAAAGTTCATAGAATCTTTTTCCTTATTGGTCTCTGTTAAGGTGTTTTCTGTATTTGCTAGTTTTCCTGTTAAGGATGCAATCTCAGCTTTTTGAATTTCGATTTCACCATTGAGCGTAGTGATCTCTTGTTGCAAACCATCTATACGTTTTGTGATATTGGTGTTGAGTTGGTTGAGTTTGTATTTTTCAACAACCTCATAGACTTTGCCATTGTTTCTATAGTTTCCCGATTTGGCAATTATTTCGGTGAGTTGATCGCTGAGGGTTTGTGGACCTTGAGCTTCAGGAGTGGCTGCCGGTGTTTGAGCTTGAAGCACAAAGCAAGAAAGGGAAAGGCATACGGTTAGGAGAAGGGTACTTTTTCTCATAATATTTGGGCGTGTTAGTGTTATGTGATTTAAACGATGGTGCGTAGTGCATATTGTAGAGCAGGCCGCAAAAATAAGAGATTTGGATGAATTAGATACGTTTAAAAAGACCTCTTGGATCATTTGAATGCCAAAAAAGATAAAAAATAAAAAGCCCGTCATGTCAGTGACGGGCTTTTGTATATAAAAATTAGAGGCCTAGTAATAAGTAAAACGTCTTACTTTGGCAATGTATTTTGCAAGGCGGATTACCTGATGGCTATAGCCATATTCATTATCGTACCAGATATAGATAACCGCATTCTTCCCGTCAGAACGAACAATAGTAGCGTTACTGTCATAAATACTCGGGGCAGAAGAACCTACGATATCACTTGATACAAGTTCGTTGTCAATAGAATATTTTATTTGCTCTACTAAGTTACCTTCTAAAGCATATTTCTTCATGATGGTATTTAAACCATCTACAGAAGTAGGCTTTTCAAGATCAAGGCTTAAGATGGCCAGTGATCCATTAGGTACTGGTACACGAATCGCATTTGAGGTAAGCTTTCCTTCAAAAGAGGGAAGGGCTTTACTAACAGCAGCTCCAGCTCCCGTTTCGGTGATTACCATGTTTAAAGCAGCGGCGCGACCTCTTCGGTATTTACTGTGCATATTGTCTACCAAGTTTTGATCATTGGTATATGCATGAATTGTTTCTAAATGTCCAGAATTGACACCTAAAGTTTCATCAATAGCTTTTAGAATCGGAGTTATAGCATTGGTGGTACAGGATGCAGCAGAGAAAATATCGATGCTGTCAGGATCATTTTCTAAATGGTTAACTCCATGAACGATATTTGGAATCCCTTTTCCTGGAGCTGTAAGTAATACTTTTTCGACACCTTTGCTTAAAAGGTGACGACTTAAAGCTTCCTTATCTCTAAAAGCTCCTGTGTTATCAATAACTAGTGCTTCACTAATATCATACTGCGTATAGTCAATATCTTCTGGGGCGTTTGCGCTTATGATGCGAACAGTAGTTCCATTAATGATTAAAGACTCATTTTCTAGATCTACAGATACAGTCCCAGCAAAATCTCCGTGTACTGAATCACTCTTTAATAAAGAGGCTCTTTTTTCGAGTACAGTAGCGTCAATCTTTCCACGTGTTACGATGGCTCTAAGGCGTAGTTGGCTTCCTTTTCCTGTGCGCGTCATTAATTCACGAGCAACAAGACGACCAATACGACCAAAACCATAAAGTATAACATCCTTAGGTTCGATTTCGCCTGAGTCTTCGGCTCCTTTTAATTTTTTTGCAACAAAACTATTGGCATTTACATCTCCCGGCTCCATATGGTACTCATAGGTGAGTTTTCCAATGTCCAGTTTTGCTGGTGGCATGTCAAGTTGTTTAATTGCTTGAGCGATTTCAACGCTGTCAAAAATAGAAATAGGTTTTTGAACAAAAGCGCCTGCATATTCATGCAAGTCTAGAATTTCGCTAACATTTCTGTCAATCAATTGGTTTCTAAAAATTACAAGTTCGATAGAGTTATCGTACCAAAGGTCGCTCACAATTTTAATGAAGGCAACGGTAGCTCGTCGTCTGTCTGCTTGAAAAGCGAGTTCTTTTTCGTAAGTGTCGTGCTTAGCCATAATGGTAAGGTGTCGTGTTGTTTATGTTGTTGCTTTACAATTTATTTGCAAATGCAACTGTTTAAATTTTCGGCAAAAGTATATATTTCAATCGTTTTCGTAACGGTTTTTGGCAAAAAAAATACCCCTTCAGTTGAAAGGGTATTTTATAGATTTTTAAGATAGGCTTTTTTGCTTTCGCGAAATTGCGACAAAAGCCATTCCTTATGTAATTAATATTAATCGCTAAAGATAAAACGGTTGCGCTCTCCTTTGCGGTCATACACTACTATACTTATTGGGTCGCTGTCATTTTTTGAACTCATAAGGCGTTCTACATCATTCACGTTACTGACTTGTTCATCATCAATTTCTGCGATTATTGCTCCTACAAGATTTTTGTAAACACGCATCTCTGGATTGATGAGCTTGCTTATCACTACCCCATTCTTGGCTTTAAATATGCTAAGATCTCGGTCTGTGGCATTGCGAACTTCAATTCCCAAGCGGTTGAGTTTGAAGGCTGAGGATTTGAACAAAGTTACAGGAAGCATGAGTTCGCTATTTTCTCTGAGCACACTCACTTGTACAACGTCATTTGGGCGTTTAGTATTTACATACCCAGTAAGGTCAGAAAATTTATTGACCTTGATGTCATCGACCATGGTGATGATATCTCCTTGTTGAACGCCTGCTTTTTCAGCGCCACTCCCTAATTCCACACCACTAATATATACCCCTTCAGAAGTAGGTAGGTCGAGTTGGTTGATCAAATCTGGTGTCAACGAACCTCCCTGAACTCCAAGGATTCCATTTTGAACGCTGCCAAATTCCATAATATCATTGACAATCTTTCGTGCATTATTAGAAGGAACGGCAAATGCATAGCCTACATATGAGCCAGTTTGGGAAGTAATTGCAGTATTAATGCCAATTAGTTCTCCATTAGTATTTACCAGAGCACCACCGCTGTTTCCGGGATTGATAGCAGCATCTGTTTGAATAAAGGACTGAACATTCATATCTGTTTCGTCAATATCTCTTGCTTTTGCAGAGATGATTCCAGCGGTGACTGTAGATGTCAAGTTGAAGGGATTTCCAACAGCGAGTACCCATTCTCCAACTTTTGCAGCATCACTATCTCCAAAAGTGATATAAGGAAAATCTTGATCGTCTTTAATTTTTAGAAGGGCGATATCTGCAGTGACATCACTTCCAATTATTTCGGCAGTGTATTTTCGGTTGTCGTTTAAAGTTACTTCAACCTCAGAAGCGCCGTCAATAACGTGATTATTTGTGATAATAAATCCATCGGCAGAAATGATTACTCCACTTCCGGCACCCACGATTCCACGACCTTGCTGACCGCCACCTCTTAGGTATTCCATCATATTTCTAGGACGTACATATTCCTGTACATTCTTTACGTGCACAACGCCATGGAGTGTTTTTTCAGCAGCTTCGGTAAAATCAATATTTGTTGCGCTGGCCAGATTTCCGTAAGAAACAGGAATTGTTGTGGGGCTAGGGATCGACTGAGTAATTGTAATAGGCTCAGCTGGTTTTTCTTCAATAAATAATTTGTAAGCTCCTAAGGTAATTGCTCCGGCAAATAAAGAAACGGCAAATAAACTTGCTAGTTTTTTCATAGTCTTTTTCATTTAAGTTTAAGGTTACATCTATTAACTGTTAAAGTTAAAAATTTAGTGTATTGTCATTTTAGATTTAACTGAGATTTAACAACGGAATAAAAATGCTAAATCCCTATTTTTGTCGTTAATTTAAGGGAATCATGACATTCACTTTCAACAAATATCAAGGCACTGGAAACGATTTTGTAATCATTGATAATAGATCGCAGTTTTTTCCAAAATCCGATACTGCTCTTATTGCAAAACTTTGTGATAGGAAGTTTGGTGTGGGTGCTGATGGGTTGATTCTTTTGGAGGAGCATCCTAAAGTAGATTTTAAGATGGTCTATTACAATGCAGATGGGAGGGAAAGCAGTATGTGTGGTAATGGAGGTAGATGTATGGTCGCTTTCGCGAAAGCGATAGGCATTATAGAAACAGAAACTGTCTTCGAAGCCATTGATGGTATGCATGAAGCGCAAATTATAGGTGGCATTGTACACCTTAAAATGCAAGATGTATTAGATATTAAATCAACTGCCAATTACACCTTTTTAGATACAGGATCGCCACATCATGTGCTGATGGCTGAGAATTTAAAAACCTTAGATGTAAAAACTGAAGGCGCTGCCATTAGATACAGTGAATTGTATGGGCAAGCGGGGAGTAATATTAATTTTGTACATCAATTAGGCGATTCACAATTTGCGGTACGTACCTATGAACGCGGAGTAGAAGATGAGACTCTGAGTTGTGGCACTGGAGTGACTGCTGTTGCTTTGGCGATGCACAAGGAAGGAAAAACCAAGGCTACAGATATTAATTTAAAAGTTGAGGGCGGGCAATTGCAGGTGCGCTTTAAGCCCATGAATAGTGGATACAAAGAAGTATATTTAGTGGGGCCAGCAGAGTTGGTTTTTAAAGGAGAGTGGTCATGCAAACATTAGAAGGGGCACATATATATTTAAGAGCTTTAGAGCCTAAAGACATTACGGATATTCATCGTATTGAAAATGATGAGCTTTTGTGGCAGCTAAGTGAAACTCAAACCCCATTTTCTCTATTTACCATCAAAGAATATGTAGAAAATGCGCATCGCGATATTCATGAGGTAAAACAACTCCGATTGGCGATTTGTAATCGAGATACAGATAAGCTTATAGGGTTAGTAGATCTTTTTGATTTTGATGCGCTTAATCAGCGAGCGGGAGTAGGTATCCTTATTGAAGATGAAGCAAATCGAGGCAATGGTTATGGCGCTGAAGCCTTGCATTTAATTGTAGGGTATTCAAAAAAACATTTGCAATTACATCAGTTATATGCCAATATTGGAGCGGAGAATACGCCTAGTATTAAGCTGTTTGAAAAAGCAGGGTTTACCCATGTGGGAACTAAAAAAGATTGGAGGCGCTTTCGCGAAAGCTTTACAGACGAACTATTATATCAACACCTATTATAATGTATATTAAAAAAATTGTTGCAGTTATTGTTGGAATTGGAGCCATAGTGGGCGGGATTTTTGCCTATAATGTGTACACGGCTGTTTTTAGCAGCAATACCGCTTTTAATAATGAAGAGGCTCATTTATATATAGCGCCTGATGCGACTTTTGCTGAGGTAAAAGAAGATATAGAGCCATTGCTTAAAGATGTAGGAAGCTTTATATCTGTGGCCAATCAGAAGGGCTATGTAGGAAATATCAAAGCAGGGCATTACATCATCAAAAAAGGGATGAATAATAATGAGATCATTAATACGATCCGAAGTAAGAATCTACCTGTAAAAGTTTCTTTTAATAACCAGGAGCGATTAGAGGATCTTGCGGGGCGAATTGCAATTCAAATTCAGGCAGACAGCCTTTCTTTAATTACGGCTATGAGGGATACTAATTTTCTTCGAGAGCATGATTTTAGTAAAGCAACAGCCTTGGCGATGTATATTCCAAACAGTTATGAAGTTTTTTGGAATAGTACGGCTGAGGAGTTTAGAGATCGCATGTTTAGAGAGTATAAGCGCTTTTGGAATGCCGATCGAATAGCCAAAGCAGATGCCTTAAAAATGACACCTCAAGAAGTGTATGCTATTGCGTCTATAGTTCAAAAAGAGACTGCCAAAGTTGATGAGCGTCCTAGAGTCGCTGGAGTATATCTCAATCGAATTAAAAAGGGTATCAAATTAGATGCTGATCCAACGGTTATTTATGCTGTTAAGAAAGAGGTAAATGACTGGGATATGGTGATTAAGCGCGTACTCTATAAAGACTTAGAAACCGATTCTCCATATAACACCTATCGAAATGCTGGAGTGCCTCCAGGGCCGATATTCATGCCAGATGTATCTTCTATTGATGCAGTTTTGAATGCAGAGAAGCACGACTATTATTACTTCGTTGCAAATGTGGAGCGTTTTGGATACCATAAATTTGCCAAGTCCTTATCTCAGCATAATGCAAATAGTGCTGCATATAGACGTTGGATTAGTGATCAAGGGGTGAATAGGTAGTGCAGTCTCCTGTATTGACAAGGCCTTTAAGAAAAAGAGTAGGGCCAGTGATTTACGTTGAATAGTTGGGGTGAAACTACTTATAAGGCCAACTATCGCCAAAATCCCTCTTATTATCTACATGATTTAAACTAACAGTTGTTAATAACCTTGTTGTTAAGTTGTTGGCGCCTTAGGGCTATCATATCCAATTCCATGGTACATTTGAGTAGAAATAGATAGCGTTATGGTGTTGTGTCTAGCGTTTTGGTCGGATGATTTTGGTGGTTTAACGATAAAGTGAGTGTTTGTGCACTTTGCAAGTCAGGGCTTAAGTCCTTTGTTAATAGGGTATTAAACTGCTTTTTGTTAAAAAAATGTTTATTTTTTCATTAAATATTGCCGTTTCATTATTTATTGTATATTTGCCGGCCGAAACAGACTGCATTTAAGAGGTTTTTAATTTTAAAATCTTGGCTGTCGAGAATCGAACTTATGATAAGATACCTGGTTAAAGTTACTGTCCTCCCTTTTATGATTGGACTTCTCGCACTAGGAAATATTTCTGAAAAGAAGAAGGATTTAAATTTTTCAGAATATTCTACAGAAGGTCTAGACCTTTTTTACACTGTTCCTACTCAGGAAGAGGTAGCACCGTTAGACATGGTGCCAATGACAATGCCCTTACCGTATTTAGGTAATTTTTTTGTTGGCTTTAAAGAGGCTTTAGCCTTTAAAGAGTCACAAGGAAACTACTTTGTGGTAAATAGCTTAGGTTATATGGGCAAATACCAATTTGGTAGAACCACCTTAGAGGTTTTAGGAATTCGAAATAACCAAGCCTTTTTAAATGACCCTACTATGCAGGAGAGAGCATTTGAATTAAATGCCTCTCGTAATAAATGGGTGCTTCGCAAGGATATCAAACGCTTTCAAGGGCGTTGGATCGGTGGTGTAAAAATTACTGAATCAGGAATACTCGCAGCAGCACACTTGGCAGGTCCCGGGGGCGTAAAGAAATTTCTTCGCTCAGGTGGAGATATTGGCTTTAATGATGCCTTTGGAACTTCTATCCGCAGTTATATGAAACGCTTTTCTGGCTATGACGTATCCTTTGTGGAGGCCAATAAACGACCAAGGTTTACAAACTAAGATTACAGATATATTATATACGCATCCTTAAACATGCTTCAAGTTATTGATCCATGTTTAAGGATGCGTCTTTTAAAGGCTATTTACCATTTAATAATAGAACTAGCCCAGGTAAAGCCACTTCCAAAGGCAGCCAATACTACAGTATCACCTTCCTTGATTTTGCCATTTTCCCATGCTTCTGTTAATGCAATGGGAATCGAGGCAGCAGTTGTATTTCCGTACTTCTGAATGTTGTTAAATATCTTATCATCACTTAGCCCAAATTGGCGCTGTACAAATTGTGAAATTCGCAAATTGGCTTGATGAGGAATTAACATGTCAATGTCTTCCGTTTGTAAGTTGTTTTTTGCCAGTCCTTCCTTGATTACTTCCGAAAAGCGTACCACAGCATTTTTAAAAACAAACTGTCCGTTCATATATGGGTAATATGGAATATTCTCTTGAGGGTTTTCAGCAATAATTTCTGGCACCCATCTATTAGTAGAAGGACCTTCTAATGAAAGCTCTTTTGCATGTTCTCCTTGACTGTGCAGATGTGAGGATAGGATTCCCTTGCTAGTATCTTCTTCTCTTGTGAGTACGGCAGCTCCAGCACCATCACCAAAAATTACACTAACAGACCTACCACGGTCTGTAAAGTCTAAGCCTCCACTATGATTTTCAGCACCTATCACCAGTACGTTTTTGTACATGCCCGTTTTAATAAATTGATCGGCGGTGGCGAGGGCATAAATAAATCCACTACATTGATTGCGAACATCTAATGCGGGTACGGTCTCCATACCCATTAAATGCTGTACTTGTACACCACAGCCCGGAAAATAAAAATCAGGACTCAAGGTTGCAAATACAATCATATCAATGTCCTTTGGCGTCATACCAGCACGTTCGATAGCTATTTCAGCGGCTTTTACCCCCATAGATGCAGTCGTGTTACCGTCACCTTTCAAAATATGGCGTCTTTCCTTAATACCTGTGCGCTCTTGAATCCAAGCGTCATTGGTATCCATGAGCTTAGCAAGATCATCATTGGTAACTATATTTTCAGGAACGTATTTGCCGAGACCGGCTATTCGGGAATTGTACATCATCAGTGTTTGAATTTTAGTGTTGCAGTTGCTCTACATACATGGATTAAAGTAAAACCAAGGATACAGTTTCAACAAACAGTGGGTATACCTTAAAGCGTACGCATCAGAGGTGCAAGCCTGTAAATATAAATGTTTCTGAAGGCTTCTGAAAATATCCCTAAACACTTTATTGTGCGTGCATAGTAAAAATAAGCTATTGTAACAAGAATCAGTATTTTATAGAAAGAAAAAGTGCACCTGACTAAAAGTGCACCTGACTAAAAGTGCACTTTCAAAACAACCTAACCAATAAACGTAGATAAAGATTCATCTGACGCCTATCTTCTTTTATGCTACCAGTTCTTTGGGGGCAATATTTTTATAATTATTCACTTTCACCTGAGCACCCAAATCATGCATTAAATTATACAAGCCAAAAAAGGTTCTATTGATATATAAAAAGTGCTTGCTGCCTCGATTTCCATTCATTTTTCTTATCTCAGTATTCTTGCTATACTTTTCACTCAAAGTAGCAATTTGTTCAAAAAATAAAGGGTTCTTAAAATCAAATTCGTCTTCTTGAAGTGGAGCAGTGAGAAGACTTAGCATTTCATGGAAAAGCTCAGAGAAGAAGATCATATCACGGGGGGAATCATCTTCTCTAAGGATTTCCAGTTCAAACAGTTTCTGTTCGAAAATTTCTGCATTATTTATGTTTTGTTTTTCGGCCAATTCAAAATACGGAATGTAAAATTCAATAGGAATATGTTTGATACAGCCAAAATCAATGGCAATTAAAGAATGATCTGGGGATACTAAAAAGTTTCCAGGGTGCGGATCAGCATGCACCCGTTTTAAAACGTGCATTTGATACATATAAAAGTCCCATAAGGCTTGTCCAATAGTATTGGCTAGTTCTTGGTCGGTATTATGTGCTACAAATTCGCTCAAATGTTCTCCTTTCATCCAATCCATCGTCAAGATGCGCTCGCTCGAAAGCTCAGGATAATAGTTAGGGAATTGCAAATTCGGAACCGCAGCACAATCAGTTGTCATGGCCATACTCTGCTTCAATTCCAAAATGTAGTCGGTCTCCTCTAGAAGTTTATCTTCCACCTCTTTAAAATACCTTTCCTTTCCTTCTCCTTTTAAGTTAAACATTCGCGAGGCGATTGGTTTTACGAGGGCAAGATCACTACTGATACTGTCTGCGACTCCAGGGTATTGGATTTTCACAGCAAGTTCTTTCCCGTCCAGGTTGGCTTTATGTACTTGGCCAATACTGGCAGCATTTACACTTTGAGCCGCAAACGTATCAAATAGGTCTTCAGGGTATTTACCCAAATATTTTTTAAAGGTTTTTCGCACCAATGGAGCTGAAAGAGGAGGTACCGAAAATTGTGATAGTGAAAACTTTTCAACATAGGCTTTTGGAAGAATACTCTTCTCCATACTCAGCATCTGCGCAACCTTCAATGCACTGCCTTTCAAGCTTTTTAATCCGTCATAAATGTCTTCGGCATTGTTTTCATCAAGTTTTTCTCTTGTTAAGGACGGATTGGCCACTTTTTCTCCATAGTACTTTAAGTAGTTTACGCCCACCTTGGCACCCGTTTGAACGAGTTTGGAGGCGCGTTGAATTTTATTAGTAGGAATATGATCTATTGTCTTCATTCAGTGAGTGTTTAGGCTGTAGCGAACTTGTCCTTAATCAGGAATTTTCCAAAATCCAAGAAGCTTTCTAATGGAGAGCTGTCGAGTAGATCGAAAATTGTTGTAACGGACTTTTCAATCGCAACATCTGTTTTTTCGAAAGCTGGGGAATTGTCATTCATCCAGTATTTTATCAGAAAGAGTGTTTGAATCCAAGCTCCTTCGCTAAAAATTGAAACTGGATTTTTAGCGATGCGATAGTTCTTTTCATCATTCCCTGCTTCGATGAGGTCTGCAGCAAATTCTTTTACATACATACGTAGTTCTTTAAATTGTTCCAATTTCTGGAACATAGCTTGATGCTCATGTAATGCAAAAAGAATGTAACTGCGATTGGCCGTAAGCATTTCAAAAAACGTAAATAAAAAGGAAAGCATTTTCTCTTTATTCGGATAGGTGTCGTATGCATTGTCCTTTTTGAGAACCACCATCGTTTGTTCGAAAAAACTTAACCAAATTTGTTGTTTTAAGCTCTTAAAAGAACCAAAGTGATTATAAAACTGAGCTTCGGTAATCTGAGCTTGCTTGCAAAATTTGTAAATGGTAAGTGGTTTATGACCCTCAGTCAATACATAATCCATATATGCCGTTATAATTTCAAGACGGGAAATCTCTTTTTTCTTTTTCTTAGTAGTCGTAGCCATAATAGAAATTATTGATCTACGTAAAGGTAATAAATGTTTAACGTGTATAGAAAATTGTTAAACAAAAATTGATGTTAAAGTTGTTTCATTTTTTTTGAAAGCTGCACATATCGATCGAGAAGACTGCTTTTAGGAGGACCAGATGTTAAGGTATTGTTGGGCCACTTCAATATGGTCATGATGGGTTTTTACAAAGGCCTGTGCGCTCTCCACCATTTGTAGGCGTTCTTCAGGATGAAGAATCATCTGTTCGATTTGAGACGCAATAAGTGATGGGTCAGGCGAAGCATCTAAGGCAACCGCTACTGTCAGTCCATAATGTGTCGTAAAATGCAATCCAGCACCAGTGGCCACAATTTTTCCTTTTGCCATTGCCTCCAAAGCATTATAACCTTGATCATGAGAATACACCTGGTCTAACAACACATGAGCTCGATCATAGGCTTTTATATATTCTTGATACGGTAAAGATTCAACAGTAATGACCTTGATTTTATCTGCATACTTTGTTTCTAAAATGTGCAGGGCTTTTTCAAATACATCATTTCCCTTTTTTAAATAGTTCATTCTATTGATACCATGAAAAATGATCAAGGGTCCTTCTATGTCAACGCTTGGAATATCTAATTTTCCTAGATTCACTGGCGTTGGAATCAAAGAGGTGACTTTGCTCATTCCCTTTAATCCTAAATAATAATCCATATCGGTGGGGATGATGGCATGTACCTTTTGAGTTACAAAAGCATATAAAGACTTGCGTTCTGGACGTAAATAGTCCAAAACAGAAGCATAGTTGGCTGCCAAGCTCTTGTCTTTTAAATAGGGTGTCAAAAGATTATAAGGTAGGTCATCTTTAAAAAGACTTTCGACCCAAGCTGTATCTGTTCCGCAGGCAGAGAGGAAGAGTTTTCCATTGTGTTTCTCTAGAAATGAAATACACTTTTTTTCTTTAGCGACCGTAGTTCGTATGCTCCATGAATTGATGAGTTGTACGGTATCATATCCTTGCATCATCTTCCGTTGTTTCCAAAAGCGATAGCCTGTTTCATAAAGGGCAAGATCAATACTTGTGAGCTTGTAAACAGCTTTTCGCAGGAAAGTGGTCACTTTGTTGGCGGTAATACATCTAGGACTAATATCTATGTCAACAGGATAGTTCTTAAATAGGTCTCCTGAACCGACTAGGGTAACTTCATGTCCTAAAGCAATCAGTCCTTCTTTCAAAGAATTGTGAAAACGACTATATTCGCCTATAAGGAGTACTTTCATGAATAAGAATTACAGATTCCAAATATAACCCAATCCCACTGAGTTTGACAACACCGATTCCTTTTGAAATTTTAGTGGCTACGATGCATCGAACAGATCTGTCATTTCTAAAGGCAATGTTTCCCGAGGATGATTATCGTAGGTTTCAGATTTTGGTCATCAATCAGACCGATGCTGAGCATCAATTAGAGAGTGACAGTGATTCTATTAGGGTAATCAATACAGAAGAGCGCGGATTGTCAAATAGTCGCAATATGGCAATTGAAAATGCTCTTGGGGCTATTTGTCTTGTCGCCGATGATGATGTGCGTTATGTCAAAGGTTTTGAAGAAGGGATTCTGAACGCTTTCCTGCCTAGCGAACAAGCAGGCGCGAAAGCAAAAGATGCTGCTGTCATCACTTTCCAAGTTCAGGATGATGAGGGCAATCTTTACCGCAACTATCCAGATATTGAGCAGCACACCAAAAAGACTGTATTTACAGTAAATGGGGTGGTGATCGCCTTCAAAACCGACGCAATTCGCTCGAAGGGAATACAATATAATACCCTCTTCGGACTTGGGGCTACTTTTGAAACCGCCGATGAGTATATTTTTATGAATGATGTTCTAGAAGCAGGACTTATCGCTAGATTTGAACCTTTAGTCATTCTTACACATCCTGTTTATAATTCTGGAATGGATTCGGGGAGTGATCGCATCATATTTGCACGCGCCGCTCTAAAACAAAAATATCTTGGTAGGTTGAGTTATCTTTGGGTTTTTAAATATGTGCGGTTTTTAGTCGCTCATAATTACATTACAAAAGCTCAATTTTGGGAGAAACTCAAAGTAGGCTTTGCAGGAATAAAGAAATACAAACAACTCGTTAAACGTCAATAACAACATGCTTGATCATTGTAAAATCATCGAAGTTCCCAAAATTACAGACCCTAGAGGAAACTTAGCGGTTATAGAAGGAGCCACCTTGCCATATGATATCAAGCGGGTCTATTATTTGTTTGACGTGCCAAGTGACGCATACAGAGGAGGTCATTCACACAAAGACCAGCAGGAGTTCTTAATTGCTGTTAGCGGGAGTTTTGAAGTCGTATTAGACGACGGAACTTCTAAAAAAAGAGTCATGCTCAATAAACCAAATAAAGGATTGTTGATTCCCACTGGTATTTGGCGCGAACTCGAAAACTTCTCATCTGGAGCGGTATGTGTAGTATTGGCTTCAGACACTTATTTGGAGTCAGATTATGTGCGAGATTACGATGAATTTCTATCGCTTAAAAGGGGATAGGTATAAGCGCTTGTTTCTCAGAAAGTCTTGAAACTTGCGAAGTCTGATTAAACTTTTTCCATTTACGTTTAATAATGCCTTCTGCTTGGAGGTTAGATTTTCAGGAGCAATTTTGGACTGATATTCCTTGCTGCTTTTGTCGTCACCTGCCATCTTGTGTTGTAAGGCAAAAGAAAAACGGTTGATATCTAAAAAGCGTTTTAAGGAAGGGTTCGCTTTCGCGAAAGCGTCATAGGCATCAAGATCCATATAACTCCGCTTTAAGGTTGGAGTATTTGAGATACGGTTATCACTATCCATGATATGTGTTGCAGTGATCGTGTTGCTAAAAGCTACTTTGTAGTTCAGTGCGCCTCTAACCCACAGATCTGTATCCTCTCCAGCGCCATGAGTTATGCGTGTGTCAAATCCTTTAAGGTCTTCAAAAACTCGTTTGGGCATTGCAACGGCTGAGGTCCAGGCGACACAGTCTATCAAACTTGCTTCAAAAAAATTGCCTACATAGCCCATCCATCCTGGAGCATTATTTAGTAAAGAACTATCCATGGGTTGGATGAGTTTTTCGTTATATTTTTTCTGGTATGCGGCTGCATAAAGTCCAGCATCTGGAAACTCTGTAATGAGTTTAATGAGTTGTTCCAAGTGATTGACTTCCCACAAATCATCGGCATCTAAAAAGGCGATGTGATCTGAACTGGCTTTGGAAACCCCGAAATTTCGCGTAAGCGAAACCCCTTCATTCTCCTTTTTAAATAATTGAATCCGAGCATCCTTATAATCATCTACGAGTTGGGCACTGCTGTCTGTAGAACCGTCATCAATGACAATAACTTCAAAATCGGTAAATGTCTGTTTGCACAGACTATCCAGCGTATCAATGATATGCTTCTCTTTATTATAGAGAGGAATGATAACACTGATTTTAGCCATTGCGTTGACGTTTTATGTAATGATGTAATCTTATAAAATCGAAGGCTCTTAAACTCGGTTGAGCCGAGATAGCCTTTCTTTTCAATCTTGATATCATAGGATGAATAGCAAGGTAAAAAGCAGTTGTTAAACCCGTTTTACGATACTTTTCATACTGTTGTTGGAGTCTTGTATGCTTTAATAAGGAAGGGTCGTTTTGTTCATTTTCATACAAAGAGTCGATCGCCTTTAATGATTTTTCTAAAAAAACAGTATTGGTTTCTAGTCCGAGGTGGTACACAGGATTATCGATATGTACGACGGTTGCTTGTTTTTGACTGAGTCTATTGGAAATAAGATTATCTAAGCCATAGGCATTATGCTCCTTTGGATTGATGGTTATAAAAAGGTCTTTCTTTACCCATAAACTTCCCGAAACAATAAGGTAGGGGTGAAGTTGTCTTTCAGAAGCTTTACGTGCTTCTCTCGCATGACCAAAAGTCCAACGCAAACGGTAATCAGGAGCGGGCTTTTCTTTGAGATAAGCTATGCCACCAGAAACCACATCGACTTCTTGTGAATAAAAAGGTTCAAATCGTGTTAAGAATTTATCGTCCACCGGTAAGGTATCTGCATCTAAAAAAAGAAGATGATCAAACTTAGCATCATCTGCCAAAGCAGCTCGCGTTGCTGTACGACCAATATTGGATGTATTTGTAAAGGTTTGAATACTAATTGTTGATTCTGGAACCGTGAGTTGGCTAAGTTTAAAGGTCTGGGAGTGGTCATCTCTCACCAAGATTTCAACTGTATGTTCCAGTCTGCTAGCTTGAGAAACAAGGGCAGTCAGCAAAGGAGTGACATCGTAATTATATGTGGGAATACAGATAGACAGCATAATGTGGATGACTAAAGTACAACAATACAATAAATCCTAACTTTATCACTAATTTTGGCAGCTATCGTTGTTAACAATCCCTATGAGATTTACTAAAAATAATATCTTTTTTCTCTTTGTTGTCGTTCTGATCATTGAATTCATACTCTGCATGGATCTGCCAGCATTCTGGGATGCCAAGAGCAAATTTATTCGCGCCGACTGGCTGTATCAAAATCAATTTAAGGATATCATTGTACCTACCGAGCTCAATTCGGGACATCCACCTTTATGGATTCTTGCAATAGCTGGGTTTTGGACGGTTTTTGGAAAGGCATTATGGTCTGCTCGACTCTTACTTTTAATTGTGAATATCGGCCTTGGCTATCAACTAATCCAACTAGGACATCGACTCTTTTTTAAGGCGGTGCCTCTGGCTCTTATTCTTTTAGTGGCAATTGAACCCACTCTTTTAGCGCAAACAACCAATTTGAACAATGATATGTTATTGTTGTTTTTTGTGTTGCTAGGTTTTAATAGCTTGTTGCAAGGGAAATCGCTTTGGTACACCCTCGCTCTGTGTGGGATGTTGCTTACCAATCTCCGAGGGATTTATTGTTTTTTAGCCTTGGCAATCATTCATTTGATCATTCACAGAAAACAATTACTCAGCCATACTCAGAAAATGTATAAGGCCTATTTGATAGCTGTGGGTGTTTTTAGCGCGTTTTTAATCTATCAATATATCGATTTGGGCTGGGTAATCGTAACTCCAAACACAGCCTATGCCGAACATCGAGAAACAGCAGGCTTAGGCCGAATGCTTAAAAATACTGCCGCCTTTGGTAAGAATATGCTGGAGTACGGACGCTTGTTTGTTTGGCTACCTATGCTTGGTATGTTGTTATATGTATGGAAAACGAGGGTTATACCCTTATCTCAGCAATCACAGTTGATACTCATTAGTCTAAGTGTTTTTATAGGCTTATTCTTTATTGGGATGGTGCCTTTTAGCAATCCTATGGGCCCACGGTATTTTATGATTTGCTATATGCTGGCGACTCTGTTATTCATCAATCTCATTTATGAATTGCCTTGGTTTACGACCTTCCGTCGACAACTAATGATTGGAGTAGTAGCCGTTGCCTTTGTAACTGGACATTTATGGATCTACCCAGCGACTATTGCGCAAGGCTGGGATAGTAGCCTGGCGTATCTTAATTACTATCCTCAAGAGGAACGGATGTTTGCATATCTAAAGGAACATACTATTGCTGCTCATAAAGTAGGGACTAATCTACCTCTCGGGAATCGGTGGGTATCACTTGCTAAAGATTCCAATGAAGGCGAACTGATGTTTGTAGAGCAGGATTTAGAAACAAATGAATATGTGCTTTTTTCTAATTTAGATAATCGAACGAGTGATGAAGATATTCGCCAACTGCAAACTAGTTGGGAAGTAGTGACAGAAAGCTCAAGAATGGGTGTATTTTTAACTCTGTACAAAAATCCGAATGTTAAATAAGTTTTCATACGTAAGAGGAACGAAAATCGTTTTAGGAATGGGCGTCTTATTGGCGCTCATTCAATACTTTTCGGGACGGAGCATCTGGTTAGACGAGGCCAAGATTGCCTTGAATATTCTCGATCGTTCTTATCTCGGTCTTTTAGAGCCATTGCATTCTAACCAAGTGGCGCCTATTTTATTTTTATGGGCAGAGCGATTTTTTGGTGATCTCTTTGGGATCAATGATATGTCTTTGCGATTGTTTCCATTGCTAGCTTATCTAGCGAGTACATTTCTGCTTTATAAGTTGCTTAAACTCTTGACGCCCTCTGCAAAGTTGTGGTTTATTGCGGCCACACTTTTTGCATTTTGCCAACCTATGATCTACTTCGCTTCAGAAGTAAAACAATATATGGTTGATGTTTGTGTGATGCTATTGCTTTTATATCTCGTTCTCCGACCTTTTCAATCTGAGACTAGAAAAATGCTTGTTTTAAGTGTGGTAGGGGTGCTGAGTATTGGTTTTTCAAATGTAGCAATCATCGCTTTGTTTACGGTTGGGCTGTATGGGTGGTTCACTACTTATAAAAATGAAGAGGTATTTTGGAATCGGTATTTAATACCTATCGGGTGTTGGCTATTTGCCTTTGCGGCATATTATTTTAAGTTTATCGCAGGACATCCTAATCGTGCTATGATGATGCCTTTTTGGGAATTTGCTTTTATGCCTTCAAATCCGTTTTCTGCAGCATTTTGGCAGTGGAATTTTGAGAGTTACCAGATGACCTTTGGGAAGATAATGGGTGCTAATCCTAAGATTCCGCTTTTGTATCATATGTATGGAGTTGCCTATGTTGTGGGGGTGTTCGCTTTCGCGAAAGCGAGAAAATTCAAAATATTATTTCTTCTAACCTTTCCAATTATTACTCACTTGGCGCTTTCGATGCTCGAACTTTATCCGTACGCACGCCGAACCGCTTTTTATGTACAACCATTAATTGCCGTGATTTGTGCCAAAGGATTTCTGGTGATCATACAAGGAATCTTATGGCTTCTAAAATGGAGAAGCATTGGCTTTGCATACCTCGGACCTGGAATTTGTTTGCTAGCGATTACACTTTATACCTTCCCTAAGGAACGACAAGCCTTTAAACGCAGTTATACCTTTATGCAAACGCTATTGGCACCAACAGATGTCATTCTCTTGAACGGAGCGACAGACAATGCTTGGGAATACTATGAGCGCACCGACTATATCAATATCCCGAACAAGGTAATTTATACAGGGCAGCATAGCTATGACTTCGACAGTCACAATGCAGGACTTGATACTTTAAAGGGGCGAGTGTGGTTGTTCTTTTCGCATGATCATACCGATCGTGAGAAGTATCATATGCTTGAGTCTGATTATATGATCAATTATATGAAAACCAAAGGGAAGCTTTTGGATTCAAAACGAGATATAGCAACAGGTGCCTTTCTGTTCGAAATGGGGCAGTAGGTACTTTAGACTGTTCGCTGTACTACTTCAAAAATCTTATTATTATCACACTTCAAGGTCTTTGAAGGGTATTTTAAAAGGAGGGCATAGTCATGGGTTGCCATAAGGATGGTATTTCCATTTTTGTTGATCTCCTGTAAAACTTCCATGACTTCGACGCTGGTTTGAGGGTCGAGATTTCCGGTAGGTTCATCGGCGAGAATAAGTTCAGGGTCATTGAGCAAGGCTCTGGCGATTGCAACCCTTTGTTGTTCGCCTCCAGACAATTGAAAAGGAGATTTAAAATCTTTACTTTTCATGCCAACTTTTCCTAGAACCTCATCGATTTTTTTGTCCATCATGGTTTTGTCTTTCCAGCCGGTGGCTTTCAGTACAAATGATAAATTTTCTCTAACAGAGCGATCATTCAGTAATTTAAAATCTTGAAAAACGACACCAAGTTTCCGTCTAAGAAATGGAATTTGTTTTTCTTTTAGGGTTTTTAGATCAAAGCCTACAATATGGCCTTCCCCTTCTTGAAGAGGGAGATCACCGTAAAGGGTTTTCATAAAACTACTTTTTCCTGAGCCTGTTTTTCCTATGAGATAAACAAAGTCACCGGGTTGAATGTTGACATTCACCTCAGAAAGAATGAGATTTTCTCTTTGATAAATAGCGGCCTTTTGGAGTTGTAGTACAGATTCTGACATTAAAATGATAAAAATTTATAACCCAAAGTTAACATAAAAGCTGTGTATTCTGAATTATCTAAGAGAAAGCTTTGTCTTAAATGATTACGTTCAAAGATATAACGAGAATATTAGACTAATGTGATACGCAAATCTTCAATTTTCAAAGCACTTACTAATTGCACTTTGCACAAAAAGAATTAAAATTTCACGAAACTATACCCAAATGTGAACATGAAACTTTTGTATTCAGAGACACCAGTACCAAAGGATCTTCCAAAGTGATTCTTAGTACCATTATACCTTGCTTCTACTCTTATGTCCTTGTAAGTGTAACCAACTCCAATGCCGATAGTTCCTGCTCCAATTCCAGCAGATAAATCACTTGAACGCTCATAATCAATTGTCGAATCTGAAGTTAACTCCAGCGCAAAACTTAGGTTTAAAAATATTTTTGAGTGATCATTCAAAAAAATGTAATGTCTTACACCAGGTGACATATCGATACTATAATAATCCAAGCTAACCTTTTGTGAAGGTTGAGGAATTGAAAATATCGAAGTTCCTGGAATAACTACTTCTCCACTAAAAGATGCATATCGAGTATCTAAGAGTATAGACCATTTGTTATTGTAAAAGGGTAAAATATACTCTAATTCAATTCCGAAAACTGGAGTAGTGCTAGACCCAAAATCAAGCGGTGCACGACTTGGTGGATCTACAAAATAGCTGTTAGCATTTAGTCCAGCCACTGCGGTTACTTGAAAAGACGCTTTACTTTTTCTTTGATCTATCTCTTCTACTGCAATTCCGCTACATGTATTGTATTTTTTAAAGAAATTTAAAAGATCTGGAGTCGTGTAGTTTAAGTTAGATAAACTGGGGAGATTTCCACCCTCACACTTAAAGCTGTTAGTCAGTTGTTGTTTGTAAAAGTTGTTTTCAGCGATATTTTGTGAAGTGCTCAGATATCTTTTATATACTAAAGCACTGATAGGATCGGTGCCTTTTTTGAAGTATAGTTTTAGGAGGTTATTATCTCTATAACGAAAGAGTTTATTTTCCCCGTCCAACATCACCTTTAAAAATAAAGTTTCTTGTGACATTTCTGGATTGCGCTTGTAGCCAAGGTATTTTACTTCCTGCGAAGATCTATCAATAAGAACGCGATGGCGTTCATATAGAGAAACACCTGTTATTTCAAAAGACTGAACTTGCTGAATTGTTTTTGAGATCGAATTCTCCCCATCTGAAGTCTTACTAAATTCGAAAGAAACAGGATTGTCTTTCCAATCTACATTTTTTATATATCCATCAGTTTGATTTCCTGTGTTGTCAGTGTAGCTTCCTTTTTCAAAGTCCGTTTGAGCAAATAGTGAGGTGAAGGCGCATAAAATTAGGGCAATAGAAATGTTTCTTTTCATTTGGGTTTTTTAGAGCACCAATGATACGGTTTTATTACCTATCTATTTTACGGGTTTTCACAATTGCGAACAACAATAGTTTGGTGAGTTGCCTGAGTTGAGGTAAAGAAAGTAAATGAAGGACTTTAGGTGTGTTGATAGAAGTCATAATATGGCCTTTGAAAACATAACCCTTTGAAATGAAATAATTGTAGGTCTGTTTTCTGACTGTCTACGTAATATTTTTTATCCAGATGGCCTTTCGTGAACGGTTGAAACGAAGCTGTTTAACAATTGTTAATTTCCTTTTTAAAACTCGACATAATTATGTTAAGATTCTCCCGTTATCCTCTATGAAGAGAAGTATCTTTGAGTAGGATGTAATTGCAATCATTCGGCTGCCTGAACGGTAGATTGTAATGTTCAAGAGCACCTTCTCCTAACAAAAACAATTCTTATTATGCGCAAGACATTGGCAATTATAGCCGCTTTCCTGTTATATACCTCAACATTTTACGCTCAGCAAAGTGCAAAATTCACTCATGACTTGGTGAAATTTGACAAAGCACTATCCTTATACAATAGCAAACAGTTTTTGGCTTCCCAAAGCTTGTTTGAAGAGGTTAAAGCTGAGGTAAAAGATCAAACAATTAAAGGAGACTGCGCCTATTATATCGCCAACGCGGCGGTACGCTTAAATCAGCAGGGGGCAGATAATCTAATGTTGGATTTTGTAAATAACTATCCAACAAGTGTAAAGCGTAATTCAGCTTTTCTCGATGTGGCTCAGTATTACTTTGAAAATGGAAAATATGCCTATGCCCGAAAGTGGTATGATCGCGTCGATGAGGGTAGCTTGACTGGTGGTGCTCTAGAAACCTATAACTTCCAAAATGGCTATGCCCTCTTTAAAAACAAACAGTTTGAAAAGGCCAAAACCTATTTCAATCGCGTAAACGACTCTCAGAAATACGGATCTCAAGCCAAGTATTACCTCGGTTTTATAGCCTATGAAGGGGATGATTACCAAGAAGCCGATCAGCTTTTTGATCAGGTAGAAGATAAGGAGGATTATAAGGAAGAGTTGGCCTACTTTAAAGCCGACCTGAATTTCAAATTAGGAAAATTTGACCTTGCTATCGAAGAAGGAAAGAAACAACTCCCTAATGCCAATCCTTTAGAGAAATCAGAACTCAATAAGATTATTGGAGAGAGTTTGTTCAATCAAGAAAAATATGGAGAGGCCTTACCTTATTTGAAAGAGTATAGAGGGAAAAGAGGAAAATGGAATAATACCGATTATTACCAATTAGGATATACCTATTACAAACAAGGAGATTTTGAAAATGCAATTTCCGAGTTTAATAAAATTGTAGATGGTCGTAATAGCGTTGCCCAAAATGCATATTACCACCTTGCGGAGTCGTATTTAAAAACAGATAAGAAACAGCAGGCTTTAAATGCCTTTAAAAATGCGTCAGAAATGGATTTTGATGCAAAAATCAAAGAAGATTCTGGTCTTAACTATGCAAAACTGAGTTATGAAATTGGAAATGCATACAAGCCAGTGCCTCAGGTAATCGCCGATTATGTAGATGAATATCCAGATACACCTGCTAAGGAAGAATTGGAAACCCTTCTGATCGATTCCTATATCACTTCAAAAAATTATAAAGAAGCTCTCGTGCTTCTCGAAAAGAATAACAGCTTCGAAAACAAGGTAGCCTACCAAAAGGTTGCTTTTTACAGAGGGGTAGAATTGTACAATGATGGAAACTATATCGAAGCCAAGAATTCTTTTGAGAAATCTTTGAGCGAACCAAGAGATCCTGGCTTTGTAACAAGAGCTACCTATTGGAGAGCAGAGAGTGAATATGTGTTGGGGAATCATTCTGAAGCCGTTATTGGCTACAAACAATTCTTAGGAAGTAGCCAAGCAGCTGCAACACCAGAATATGAAGACATTAACTATAATCTTGCCTATGCATACTTTTCAGGGAAAGAATATGAAAATGCAGCCAATTACTTTGAAAAGTACGCTGCTACAAACACCTCTGATAGAGCACGATTGAATGATGCCTATCTCCGACTAGGAGATAGTCGTTTTATTTCAAGTAAATACTGGCCAGCACTTGAGGCTTATAATAAAGCAATTGACCTTAATCTCGCCGATCAAGATTATGCCACCTTTCAGAAATCCATGAGTTATGGGTTTTTAGATCGTACTGCTGATAAGATAGAAGGCCTTAGCTCTTTCACTGCTAAATTTCCAAAATCATCCTACCGAGATGACGCCTTGTACGAACTAGGGAATGTATATGTAGCACAAAATAAAAATGCACAGGCCATTGCTGCTTTTGATCAGTTAGTGGTAGAGATTCCTGGTAGTTCGTATGTGTCTAGATCTTTGTTAAAGAAAGCCTTGATTTACGATAACAATGATCGCTCAGATGATGCCTTGAGCTTATTAAAAAAGGTCGCGGCAGATTTCCCAGGAACCCCTGAGGCTTTGCAAGCGGTAACAACTGCAAAGTTGATATATATTGATCTAGGTCGAGTAAACGAATACGGGCAATGGGTGAGTACGCTCGATTTTATTGATGTAGAAGATGCCGAATTGGACGATGCGGCCTATACTTCAGCAGAGAAGCAATATTTGGACAACAACACAAATCAGGCAACCAAGCTCTTTGGGGACTATTTAGCAAGTTATCCTAATGGGCAACATTCTCTAAAGGCTCATTTTTATTTGGGACAACTCGCTTTCGCGAAAGCGGACTACGCGGCCACCATACCACACTACCAATATGTAATTGCTAAAGAACGTTCTGAGTTCACTGAACAGGCCTTAGCACGATTAGGACAGGTATACCTCAGTGAGCGTAACTATCGTGATGCTGAACCTGTACTAAGACGTTTGGAAAATGAAGCCGACTTCCCACAGAATATCATTTTTGCGCAAACGAATTTGATGAAGTCTTATTACGAACTAGAAAATTACTCCGATGCAGTTCGCTATGCCGAAACGGTATTGACCAATGCAAAAATTGACAATGCGATCAAGAGTGATGCTCAAATTATCATTGCACGTGCAGCTATGAAGACAGGCGATGAAGGACGTGCAAAAACGGCTTATGCTGAGGTTCAAAAAATTGCAACCGGTGCATTGGCAGCAGAAGCCCTATACTTTGATGCGTATTTTAAACACAAAGCCGAAGATTTTGCAGGTTCTAATACAGCGGTGCAAAAACTCGCTAAGGATTATAGTGGGTACAAAGAATTTGGAGCTAAAGGACTCGTCCTTATGTCCAAGAACTTCTATGCCTTAGGTGACGCCTATCAAGCGACTTATATCTTGGAGAGTGTAATCAAAAACTTTGCAGAATTTCCAGAAGTAGTGGCAGATGCCAAGGCACAGTTGGCCCTCATTAAAGCCAACGAGTCAAAAACCAATGCCTCTGTAGAAAAAGACGGTGGAAACTAATCGTCGCATTCATCAATAGAAAACGTTCATTCAGATAATATCAAACATTATATGATTTTCAATTCAAAATATATCATTAAAAGCTGCGGATTACTTCTAGGAATCCTTTGTGTCTCTCAAGTTGCCGTGGCACAAGAAGACGAACAAGATTTAGGAACGGAAGTGGTGAATGTAGTAAAACCATATACTCCTACGATTAGTGATGCTTTTAAAGTAAAGGCTACACCCGTCTTAAATGATTCTGTGAATACGTCAAAGAAGAAAGTGACATATGGAATCTTTTCAGTTCCAGTGGCATCTACTTTTACACCTGCCAAAGGAAAGGCAGCCAATGTTAAGAAGGCTAAAAAGATAAAACTGTATGATAACTATGCAACCTTAGGCTTCGGTAGTTTAACATCCATTCTTGCCGAGTTCTATAGTAATACTCAGATAAGTCGGACAGAGAATTTTGGCGTTTTTCTCAATCATAATTCGTCTCAAGGTGGTATAGATGGCATTCAAGGGGATGATTATTTCTATGATACCCGGTTAAATTTAAACTATGGAGCAAGAGAGCGTGACCTCGCTTGGCGTACTGATCTTGATTTGAAGCAACAGATTTTTAATTGGTATGGAGTTGATCCTATTTTTAACATGCCCTCGGAAGGTGGAGTTTCTGCTATAGATTATAATTCTTTTGATTCCTCACATTCATTTTTTACGGCTGCAGTAAATGGAAGCTTGTCCTTAAAGGATGCAGCTATATTTAAAGAAGGGAAAGCAACATTGCGTTATTTTGGAGATTCAGAATCAAATAGCGAACTCCGATTTATTGCAAAGCCGACTTTAGAATTTCCAATTTCTGATGAAAATATTACGACACGTATCACTTTAGATTATTTGACAAATACATTTGATGCGGCAAATACGCCTGCTGAAGAATTAAAAAATTCTCATCTTAATATTGGGATTGCTCCAAGCTTAGTTATTTTAAGAGATGATCTTACAGTAAATCTTGGTGTTGCCGGTTTTGTGAGTTTGGACAGTGAAAATAGCACTACGGATTTATTTCTCTATCCGCAAATTAGTGCTTCGTATAGAGTGGCGGGAGAATATTTTATCGCTTATGCGGGTCTAGAAGGAGATTTACAGCAAAATAGTTATTACGATTTTGCCCAAGAAAATCCTTTTATTGCTCCAGTACAACGTGTGCAACCTACAGATAGGCAATATGACGGGTATATTGGTATGAAGGGTAAACTTTCAAACAGTGCGAGTTATAATTTGCGTGCTGGTTATCAGGCAGAAAATAATAAGGCCCTATACAGATTACAAAATTTTACGACGCCTTCTTTGATAATCAATGGTGATCGTCAAGCTTACAGATATGGAAATGCCTTTGAAGTGAGATATGATAATGTCAATACCTTCTCTGTTTTTGGGGAATTGAATTTTGACGTCAGCAACAATTTCAAAATGCGATTAAACGGTCAGTTTAACGCTTATACTACAGATGTTGAAATGGAAGCATGGAATTTACCAGACTTGACGGCTTCTGTATTTGGAGATTATCAAATCTCTGATAATTGGTTTGCAGGAATCAACCTATTCTTTGTAGGAGAGCGTAAAGACCAAAGAGGCGTTATTAATCCAATTGGAATTTTTGAACAGACCACCATTGCATTAGATAGCTATTTTGACGCCAATGCGCATTTAGGATATCGCTTGAGTGATCGTCTATCGGCTTTTGGTCGTGTAAACAATATCTTAGGAACCAATTATGAAAAGTGGCTCAATTATCCAGTTCAAGGACTCCAAGCCTTAGTGGGAGCGACTTATAAGTTTGATTTCTAGAAAAACTGAAATTGCACACGCAACCTAAGGACGATTTTCGCATCCTAAAATAAAGATTACGATGAGAAAGCTTGCCTATATTTTTATTCTCCTATGTCTGGGTTGTTCTTCAGATGATCCAGATTCAGACTGTGCTACAGTCTTATGTGCTGCTCAAAATCTTATGCTACAATTTGTCTCCGCCGATACAGGTGAAGATGTCTTTGCAGCTGGAGTTTTAGAAGCAGATAATCTTGTTATAGAAGATATCGAAAGTGGAAATTCAGTCTTTTTTGAAGTAATTCCTCTTGGAGTTAACCAAGGGATAGTGATTGCCTTTGTGGGAAGGAACGATGCAACTGTTACTAACTATAAGATTTCTTATGAGGGGGCATTTGAATTTGATATCGCTTTTGAAATGGAGATTGCACCGGGTTCTGCTTGCTGTGCTCAAATTTCATATAACAATGTCCAGTTTACAGGGATCGAAGGTGAAGCGTCTAACGAATTTCTAGATACCTACATCGTACAGTTTTAAAGAATATGAATATTGCTCGTAGCAGTATTCCTAAGGTTTTGTACATTCGTACAAAACCTTTTTTTATGCGCTCTTTCTATATTTTCTTACTGCTAAGTAGTTTGTTATTTTCTTGCGAAACACCCAAGGAGATGGCAGATTTAATTATTACAAATGCTACCGTTTATACAGCCGATGATGTTTTTCCTAAAACAGAAGCTTTTGCCATAAAAGATGGAAAATTTATAGGTGTAGGTTCCAATGTATCCGTGAAAGAAGCGTATACAGCTCCAGAAATTATAGATGCAACTGGAAAAACAATCTTACCCGGACTTATAGATGGGCATTGCCATTTTTTTGGCTTGGGTATGAATCTGCAAATCGTCAACTTAAGAGGTACAGAAAGTTTTGATGAGGTACTGGAGAAGATGGCCGCTTATGCGAAAGGAAGCCCAGAAGCAATAGTATTAAGAGGAAGAGGCTGGGATCAAAACGATTGGGCCGTAAAAGAATTCCCAACTAAAACGCAACTTGATCTTCTATATCCAGACGTGCCCGTTGTACTTGAACGCGTAGATGGACATGCCTATTTGGTAAATCAAAAGGCATTGGATATGGCCGGAATTACTTTGGATACCAAGGTTGATGGGGGAGAAATCGTCAGAGAAAACGGAAAACTTACAGGCGTTTTAATAGACAATCCTCAAAGATTGATTGACGCGGTAATGCCCGAAGTGACAAAGGATCAAGCAGTAAAAGCCTTGATGGAAGCGCAAGAAGTATGCTTCTCCTATGGTCTTACAACAGTAAATGACGCAGGACTAGGGAAAGAGAGCTTGGACTTAATCCAAAACTTACAAGATAAAGGCGATTTGAAAATGAGAATCTATGGTATGGTGAGTAATAGTCCAGCCAACTTAGATCACTATTTAAACAATGGGATAATTAAGACATACCGTTTAAATGTACGTTCTGTAAAGGTTTACGCCGATGGGGCCTTAGGTTCTAGAGGTGCTACGCTAAAAGAAGCCTATTCAGATAAAGAAGGCCATTTTGGGGCTATGGTTACCCCTGTATCAGATATTAATGCTATTGCCAAGCGTATCGCAGCAGCGGGATATCAAATGAATACACATGCAATAGGTGATAGTGCTAATGTGGTGGTCTTAAGAGCGTATACCGAGGCTTTAAAAAATATCGAAGACCCAAGGTGGAAAGTGGAGCATGCGCAAATTGTAGCCCCTGAAGATTTTGATATGTTTTCAGATAAAGTTTTACCGTCTGTACAACCTACCCATGCCACCAGTGATATGTACTGGGCAGAAGATCGCGTAGGTGCTGATCGCATCAAAGGAGCTTATGCCTTTAAAGATCTCTTAAAACAATCTGGGCGTGTAATCCTAGGTACCGACTTCCCCGTTGAGCAGGTGAGTCCGTTTTATACCTTTTATGCCGCTGTAGCGCGAAAAGACCTCAAGCAATTCCCAGAAGGAGGATACCAAATGGAAAATGCCTTATCACGAGAAGAAACATTAAAGGGAATGACAATCTGGGCAGCCTACTCCAACTTTGAAGAAGATGAAAAAGGTAGTATCTCCCCAGGGAAATTTGCCGATTTTGTTATTATGGACAAGGATATCATGACGGTTCCTGAAGATGAAATTCCAAATTTGAAAGTAAGAGCAACCTATGTGAATGGGGAAATGGTATACGGGAAGGAATAAATTCAAGGTTCAAAATTCAAGTTCCAAACTCCAAACTCCAAGCTCCAAACTCCAAATACCAACATACCAACATACCAAACTCCAAGCTCCAAGTTCCAAATACCAATATATCAAAATACCAACATACCAACATACCAAAATACCAAGTTACCAGATAAGTACATTCAATCATTAGAACATTCAACCATTGAAAACCCAAAGTCCTCAGGATAATCTTATCGAACTCGCTCATTACAAAATGCCTTTTGGAAAATACAAGGGCTATTATTTAGTAGATGTGCCTGAGTATTATTATGTGTGGTATAAGCAAAAGGGATTTCCAGCAGGGAAATTAGGCCGACTGTTGCATGAGATGTACGAAATCAAATTGAATGGCTTAGAGCCTCTTATTTATAAGATTAAAAGACAGTACCCAAAACCTATTAATCTTCGCTAAGATTCTTTGTGGATGATAAAAATGGCAGGTCGTTTATGTAAATCTGGCGCGTTTGTTTTCCAGAAGGAGGCTGGTTTAGTGACTATATATTCTGTTGGCAATGTGATATCACAGGCGATGCAAATAGATGTAGTAGGGTGAACTGTATTCACAATGTCTTGAAGCATTTTATCATTGCGATAAGGAGTTTCAATAAATAGTTGTGATTGTCCATGATCTGCAGACAGTCGTTCAAGACGTTTTATCTCTTGTTTGCGTTCTTTTTGGTCAATAGGAAGGTAGCCGTTAAATGCAAAATTCTGACCATTCATACCACTACTCATCATCGCCATAAGGATAGAAGAAGGGCCAACCAATGGAATAACCTGAATTCCTTTTTGATGCGCGATTTTCACCACTTCAGCTCCCGGATCTGCAACACCTGGCACTCCTGCTTCAGAAAGCAAGCCTACAGAATGACCTTGTAAACACGGTTCTAAATAGGAGGGAAGCTCCATATTATCTGTATACTTATTTAAAGGATATAATTGCAAGGCATCCTGAGATTTTCCAGGGGATATGTTTTTGATAGCACGCCTCGCCGATTTTTCATTTTCTACTATATAATGATCTACGTGCTCAATGACTTTCTTTACAGAAATAGGCATCACTTCAAGCGGATTGGTATCTCCCAAGGTTGTTGGAATTAAATACAACTTTCCTGTCACTGTAAATGGTTTCATAAGCCTTATCTAATGATCAATTTTTGCGTTTGCCCGCTGTTTTCTAATTGCGCAATATAAATACCCGCTGGCAAATCTGCTATGGAAAAGGTGGTTTTTGATGCCGTGATATCTAAAGTTTGTACCGTCCTTCCCGAAAGATCAAAAATCCGCAGTTGGTCACCAAGTGTTTCTGAATCAAAAGTAGAAGCCATGGATAGGGTAACTAAATCCTTCGCTGGATTTGGAAAGAGATTAAAAGGTATGGTAGTTACATCATCAACGGATAAGTTAGCATCAACCACCTGGTAAATGATTCCTGTATTTAATGCGGCAACATATAATTCGTTATTTATGTCTTCTCCAAAACTACTTAGTCCTCCAGAGAAAGGACCTGCAAATTGAATATTCGTTGTGTCATCCACAAATGCGAGCTCGTTGCTACAGAAGTCGGCGAAAATATAATAGCCAACCATCGCTGGAAACGAACTACCTCTGTACACATACCCACCTGTTACCGAGCATTTAAATTCTCCGTCAGTAGTGTGAGTGTAAGAGGCTAAAGGAAAAGTATAGGTCGACGCATCGGCGCAGCCACTGGTATTAAAATCTTCATCACCTTCATAGCAGCGCCAGCCATAATTTTGTCCGCCTACACCAGCCGAAACCATATTGACTTCTTCAATTTCATTCTGCCCTACATCTGCAATCCATAGGTCGTTGGTAACAGCATCAAAAGAAAATTTCCACGGATTGCGAACGCCAATGGCCCAGATTTCGTCACGTACCGAACTATCAGTCACAAAAGGGTTATCATCTGGGATTACATAATTGATGCTCCCATTAGTGTCGTTAATATCTATTCGTAGCATCTTTCCTAATAAACGAGTTGGGTTTTGAGCAATATTCTGTGGGTCGTTTGCAGATCCGCCATCGCCAAGGCCGATATATAAATAACCATCAGCACCAAATTGTAGGCAGCCCCCATTGTGATTTGCAAATGGTTGAGAAACGTTGAGTATAGGGAATTCAGATCCAGCATCGGCGATATCTGGATCACTACTCACTTCAAAGCGAGAGATCTGTGTGCTGCCATTTGCTTGCGTATAGTTTACATAAAAGAAACCATTAGAATCATAATCAGGATGAAAGGCTAGACCTAACAAGCCTTGTTCGTTTCCTCCACTATTTACAGCAATACTTAAAAAAGGGGTTGTATTGGTAACGCCTCCATCAATTATTTTAATGACACCATCCTGTTCTACAATAAATAAACGATCATCGCCTGCATTTTGAATGTCAATAGGTCGTGTAAAGCCGGTTGCAAAGGATTCTAGTTCAAGGGCAGGG
>TARA_R110002051_G_scaffold76176_6_pt1 | contig 49834 bp, 45 predicted proteins | sample TARA_R110002051 | Tara Oceans TARA_R110002051 (sample SAMEA4397023) | marine metagenome | biome: Polar Biome; feature: [MES] marine water layer (ENVO:01000295) within the mesopelagic zone...; material: water (ENVO:00002006), including particulate matter (ENVO:01000060) such as...... | reverse complement strand
CAATTTTATTGGCCAAAAGTGGGTCAAAATTAATGGCCATTGACATTTACCAAAGCGCAGAACAAGATTCAGGACCCCGCCAAACTGTATCGCCTGATCGACATGGTCGACAGCACGCAATGGGTGGTCATGGGTGCGGATGTCAAAGGTGATATCTACGAAGGGTTACTGGAAAAAAATGCCGAAGACACCAAGTCTGGTGCTGGCCAGTATTTCACCCCGCGTGCACTGATTCGGGCGATGGTGGATTGTTTACGCCCTGAGCCGGGCAAGAGCATTGCTGACCCAGCCTGCGGCACCGGTGGTTTCTTTCTGGCGGCGTATGATTTTCTGATCGATCCAAAAAATTACCAATTGGACAAGGCTCAGAAGCACTTCATCAAGCATGACACCTTCTTTGGCAACGAGATTGTCGCCAATACCCGCCGCATGTGCCTGATGAACATGTTTCTGCACAACATCGGCGAGATTGACGGTGAGAGCTTGGTATCGCCCAACGATGCGCTGGTAGCCGCCAGCGATAAAAGCTTTGACTACGTGCTGGCCAACCCACCCTTCGGCAAGAAAAGCTCCATGAGCTTCACCAACACGGAAGGCGAGCAGGAAACCGATGACCTGACCTACAACCGTCAGGACTTCTGGGCTACTACCTCAAACAAGCAGCTTAACTTTGTGCAGCATATCCGCAGCATGCTGAAAACCACTGGCAAGGCTGCAGTGGTGGTGCCGGATAACGTGCTGTTTGAGGGTGGTGCCGGTGAAGTCATCCGCCGCAAGCTGCTGGAAAATACTGATCTGCACACCATCCTGCGCTTGCCCACAGGGATTTTCTACGCCCACGGCGTGAAAGCCAACATCCTCTTTTTTGATAACCAGCCCGCCAGCCCGACCCCCTGGACCAAAGCAGTCTGGTTTTACGATTACCGCACCAATGTGCATCACACACTGAAGAAAAAACCCCTGCGTTACGATGATCTGGCGGAATTCATCACCTGTTACAACCCAACGAACCGGCAACAGCGTGCAGATACCTGGCATCCCGAGACCAATCCTGATGGGCGCTGGCGCAAGTACAGTTACGAAGAGCTGGTAGCCCGCGACAAGACCAGTCTGGATGTGTTCTGGCTCAAGGACAAAAGCCTTACGGACCTTGATAACCTGCCCGAACCTGATGAATTGGCCGAGGAAATCATCGAGAACCTTGAGGCTGGACTAAACAGCTTCAGGGCAGTCCTAGCGGAGCTTGGCAAATAGCTACAACGCAGTAGGCCCATCTCAGCAAGGACATAAGTGCTGAGATGGGCCTGCCTAATGACCCCCGCCCCCCAAACAGGTATCATTCCCCCCTTTTCCACCCGTCACCAACAGAAGCCGAATGTCCATGTCCAGCCACAGCAAACCTCGTCAGATTCTGGTCACCAGCGCCCTGCCCTATGCCAATGGATCCATCCATTTGGGGCATATGCTTGAGTACATTCAGACCGACATATGGGTGCGCTTTCAGAAGCTGCGTGGCAATCAGTGCATTTATGTGTGCGCAGATGACGCCCATGGCTCGGCGATCATGCTGCGGGCAGAGAAGGAAGGGATTACCTCCGAGCAGTTGATCGACAACGTCAAGGCCGAACATACGGCGGATTTCGCTGATTTTCTGGTCAACTTCGATAATTACCACTCCACCCACTCGGCGGAGAACAAGTATTTTTCCGAACTGATATACGAGCGCCTGAAGGCTGCCGGGCATATCAGCACCCGGTCGGTGACGCAGTATTTTGATCCTGAAAAGGAAATGTTCCTGGCTGACCGCTTTATCAAAGGCACCTGCCCCAAGTGTGCGGCAGAAGACCAGTACGGCGATAATTGCGAGAAGTGCGGTGCCACTTACGAACCCACCGAGCTGAAAGACCCGCGCTCGGCGATTTCCGGCGCCACCCCGATCCTCAAGGATTCAAAGCACTTCTTCTTCCGCCTGCAGGACTTCACCGACATGCTCAAGGAGTGGACCCGTAGCGGTGCACTGCAGGATGCGGTGGCAAACAAGATTGCCGAGTGGCTGGATTCCGGCCTGCAGGAGTGGGACATCAGCCGTGATGCGCCCTACTTTGGATTTGAGATTCCCGGCGAGCCTGGCAAGTATTTCTATGTCTGGCTGGACGCGCCCATTGGCTATATGGCTAGCTTCAAGAACCTCTGCGAGCGGCGTCCAGAACTAAGCTTCGATGCCTTCTGGAGCAGCGACTCCGAGGCGGAGCTGTATCACTTTATCGGCAAGGACATCGTCAACTTTCATGCGCTGTTCTGGCCGGCGATGCTTGAAGGCGCGAATTTCCGCAAGCCGACTGGCATTAACGTGCACGGCTACCTGACGGTAAACGGCCAGAAGATGTCCAAGTCGCGCGGCACCTTTATCAAGGCGCGCACCTACCTGGATCACCTGTCGCCGGAATACCTGCGTTATTACTACGCCGCCAAGCTGAGCCGCGGCGTCGAGGATCTGGACCTGAGTCTGGACGACTTTGTACAGAAGGTGAATTCCGATCTGGTCGGCAAGGTGGTGAATATCGCTAGCCGCTGCGCGGGCTTTATTCACAAGGGCAACGCTGGCGTGATGGTCGCCGCCAATCCGGCGCCAGAGCTGACAGATGCCTTTATCGCCGCTGCACCCAGTATTGCCGACGCCTACGAGAAGCGCGATTTCTCCCGCGCCATGCGCGAGATCATGGGCCTGGCAGACAAGGCCAATGCCTATATCGCTGACAAGGCGCCCTGGGCACTGAACAAGGTCGAAGGCAAGCAAGCTGAAGTACAGGAAATCTGCGCACTGGGTATCAACCTGTTCCGCCAGTTGGTGATATTCCTCAAGCCGGTACTGCCAAAGCTAGCCGCCGATGCGGAAGCCTTCCTGAACGTGCCGGCACTGACCTGGAACAGCCATAACACGCTGTTGGCAGACCACCAGCTGAATGCCTTCACGCCCCTGCTGACGCGCATCGAGCCTGCCAAGATTCAGGCCATGGTCGACGCCTCTAAGGAGGATCTGGAAGCCGCTGCGACTGAAACCGCACCCGCTGCCGTCGTTGGCAATGGCGAGCTGACCAAGGAGCCAATAGCGGCGGAAATCGACTTCAACACCTTCGCTGCGGTGGATCTGCGTGTGGCCTTGATCGAAAAAGCCGAGTTTGTGGAGGGGGCAGATAAACTGCTACGCCTGACGCTGGATATCGGCGATGCCAAACGCAATGTGTTCTCCGGGATCAAGAGCGCTTATCCTGATCCGAGCAAGCTGGAAGGCAAGTTGACGCTTTATGTAGCCAACCTGGCGGCGCGCAAGATGAAGTTCGGCTTGTCCGAAGGCATGGTGCTGGCGGCGGGCCCCGGTGGCGACGAGATTTACCTGCTGAGCCCGGATGCCGGTGCCAAGCCTGGACAGCGGGTTAAGTAGGACGCAGCATTCAGCGCACACGGAGCCGGAGCAGCCGGGTTCTGAGTCGCCTGTGCAGGACCATCCATGCCCAGGCGGCTCAGAACGAGGCCACGCAGAATGGCCAGCTACAGTCCTTCAAAGCGGTACCAAAACGGTTAGGTAAGATGACGGAATTTGCCCTGATCCTGGTCAGTACCATACTGGTCAACAATTTTGTGCTCGTGCAGTTTCTCGGGTTGTGCCCGTTTATGGGCGTGTCCGGCAAGCTGGAGACCGCTATTGGCATGTCGGCGGCGACTACTTTCGTGCTCACGCTGGCGTCAATCCTCAGCTACCTGACCTTCCAGTACATTCTGGTGCCCTTCGAGCTGGAATTTCTGCGCACTATCTCCTTTATTCTGGTGATCGCCGTGGTGGTGCAATTCACCGAAATGGTCGTGCACAAGACCAGCCCGCTGCTATACCGCGTACTCGGTATTTTCCTGCCATTGATCACCACCAACTGCGCGGTGCTGGGCGTTGCGCTGCTGAACACCAACCGCGCCGAACAGACCTTTATGAAGTCCGCCGTGTACGGTCTGGGGGCGGCGCTGGGCTTCTCGCTGATTCTGATTCTGTTTGCTGGCCTGCGTGAACGCATCGCCATTGCCGACGTGCCCAAACCCTTCCAGGGCGCCGCCATCGGCATGATCACCGCCGGGCTCATGTCTTTGGCGTTTATGGGCTTTACCGGATTGATAAGGCTGTAGCATGTCCATCGTCCTCACTGCCATCCTCGTTCTGCTGGGCCTGGCGCTGATCTTCGGCGCCATCCTCGGCTATGCCGCCATACGCTTTAAAGTCGAAGGCGACCCTTTAGTTGATCAGATAAACGCCCTGCTGCCGCAGACCCAGTGCGGCCAGTGCGGCCACCCCGGCTGCAAGCCGTACGCCGAAGGCATTGCCAATGGCGAGCCGATCAACAAGTGCCCGCCCGGTGGCGAAGCCACCATTCACGCCCTGGCCGATTTACTGGATGTGGAAGCCCCGCCACTGGATGCCGAACACGGCGAAGAAAAACCCAAGATGGTCGCCTATATTCGCGAGGCCGAGTGCATTGGCTGCACCAAATGCATCCAGGCCTGCCCGGTAGACGCGATCCTCGGCGCTGCCAAGCAGATGCATACGGTGATCATCGATGAATGCACCGGCTGCGACTTGTGCGTCGAACCCTGCCCCGTAGACTGCATTGATATGTTGCCGCTGCCGACCACCGCGCAGAACTGGAAGTGGGAATTCCCGCTGCCACCTGCGCGGCTGATCGCCACTGACGCCCAACACGGAGCTGCCTGATGCTGGCCAAGGTGAGAATCTGGGACATCCCAGGCGGTATTCATCCCAAAGAACACAAGCATGAGTCCACCCAGCACGGGCTGGAGCGCATGCCGCTGCCCAAACAGCTGATCCTGCCGCTGCTGCAACATATCGGCGCCCGTGCCGAGCCGGTAGTTGCTATTGGCGAACGGGTACTGAAGGGCCAATTATTGGCAGAAGCCAATGGGCTGGTCAGTTGCTCCCTGCATGCGCCGACCTCCGGTACCGTCGTGGCCATCGGTCCCGCGCCCTACCCGCACGCCTCCGGCCTGGAAGAATGGGCTATTACGCTGAACAGCGATGGCCTGGATGAATGGACCGAGCTACACCCGGCCAGTGACTACGCCGCGTTAGATGCCTCGACCCTGCTCGATATGATCCGTAATGCCGGCATCAGCGGGCTGGGTGGCGCCGGCTTCCCAACAGCCGTCAAACTCAAGGCGCGGCCGGAGCAGAAGCTGCGTACGCTGATCATCAACGGCACCGAATGTGAGCCCTATATCACCGCTGACGATACCGGGATGCGCTACAAGGCGGCCGAGATCGTCGCTGGGATCGAAATCCTCATGCACATACTGCATCCAGAGCAGGTGCTGATCGGCATAGAGGATAACAAGCCCGACGCCATTGCCGCGATGCGCGCTGCGGTCGGCGACAAGCCCATGCAGTTGATCGAATTCCCCACCAAGTATCCTTCCGGCGGCGAAAAGCAGTTGATCCAGATTCTCACCGGCATGGAAGTCCCCAGCGGCGGACTGCCTGCAGATATCGGCATGGTCTGCCAGAACGTCGGTACCTTGATCGCCATTCACGATGCCGTATTGCTCGGCCAGCCGTTGATCAAGCGTATTACCACCCTAACCGGTGCGGCGCTGACGCATCCGACCAACGTCGAAGCGCTGATCGGCACACCGATCCGTGACCTGCTGAATTTCGCCGGTTTGCAGCCCGAGCAGCTGTACCGCCTGGTTATGGGTGGGCCGATGATGGGCTTTACTTTGCAAAGCCTCGACGCGCCCATCGTCAAGACCAGCAATTGCCTGCTGGCCGGCACGCGCGAAGAGCTGCCACCGCCGCCGCCAGCCCAGGCCTGCATTCGCTGCGGCCTGTGCGCCGAAGCCTGCCCCGCCGAACTGCTACCGCAACAGCTGCACTGGTTCGCCCTGGGCAAGGATTACGAACAGCTCAAACGCCAGCACCTGTTCGACTGCATCGAGTGCGGGGCCTGCTCCTATGTCTGCCCGAGCAGCATTCCGCTGGTGCAGTATTACCGCGCCGCCAAGGCTGATATTCGCGCGCAGGATCTGCAGCAGCACAAGGCCGACCATTCCAAGCAGCGCTTCGAGCAACGCCAGGAGCGCCTGCAGCGTGAAAGCGAGCAGAAAGAAGCCGACCGCCTGGCCCGCGCGGAGAAAGCCGCCCGTCTGAAAGCCGCCAAGGAAGCCGAAGCAGCCAAGACGCCGGAAGCCGCGCCAGCAAGCGCGAATGCCGAGCCAGACGTGGCGCGTATGGAAGCGAAAAAGCCCAGCGGCCTGACAACTGAGCAGAAGCAACTGAAGATCGCCGCCGCCACAGCACAGATGGCGCTGAAAAAAGCGCAAAAACAACTAGCCGCCAACCCGGACAATACCGACCTGCAAGCGCAGATTCCGGAGTTGGAACAGGCCTGTGAGCACACCCAACACCTCTATGCCCAGGCCATAGGTGAGGCGGCGGTAGAGCCTGCTCCTGCGCCCGGAGCCGCCGCGACCGATGACACCAAGCGCTTAAAGATCGAAGCGGCGATGCTCAAGGCTAGCCTGCGCAAAACAGAAAAGGCCGCGGGTGAAGCGCCAACGGAAGCACAGCAGGCCGAGATCGCCAAATTGCGCGAAGAACTGGCTGCAGCTGAGGCACGCTTGCCCGGCGATGCCAAACCGACAGCTACTGCCGTAAACAATCAAGCTGAGCCCGAGACCAAAGCGAAAAAACCTGTCGACCCCATCACCCAGCAACTGAAGACCGATATGGCCATGGCCAAAGCCGCGTACAAGAAAGCCGAGCGCGCCATGCAGGCCGACCCGGACAACGCCGAGGCGCAGGTCGAAATGGCCAATGCCAAACAGGCACTGGATAGCGCGGCCAAGGCTTTCGCCGCACATATGTCCAGCAAGGAGAGTGCGTAATGGCCCTGCCGCGTATTACCTCACCCCACGCTCGAGGCAACAATCGCACCCAGATCATCATGCTCTGGGTGCTGGCGGCGACACTGCCCGGCATCATTGCCATGACCTGGTTCTTTGGCTGGGGCACGCTGATCAATATCGTCCTGGCCAGTGTGGTTGCGCTAGGTACCGAGGCGCTGATTCTGCTGCTGCGCAAGCGGCCGCTGAGTTTCTTTCTGAGCGACGGCAGCGCCCTGGTTACCGCTTGGTTATTGGCGCTGGCCCTGCCGCCTCTGGCGCCCTGGTGGCTAGTCCTGATCGCCTGCAGTTTTGCCATCGTATTCGGCAAACAGCTGTACGGCGGCCTGGGACAAAACCCCTTCAATCCGGCGATGCTCGGCTACGCCGTGGTACTCATCTCCTTCCCGGTGGAGATGACCAGTTGGCCGGTGCCACGCGGGATCGAACAGCTTATGCCCGATATGCAGGCTACCCTGGGATTTTTCGAAGCTCTGCAGCGGGTATTCCTGCCCGCTAGTCAGGCAGCCGATGGCTGGACCATGGCCACGCCGCTGGACGTGGTGAAAAACAACACCAGCCTGACCATGAGCGAGCTGGCCACCGCGCAGCCAATCTTTGGCAACTTTGCCGGTGTCGGTTGGGAATGGGTCAGCCTGGCGTATCTGGTCGGTGGCGCCCTACTGCTTTACAAGAAGATCTTTAGCTGGCACGCGCCGATCGGCATGTTGGTTGGGGTGGGTGTTATGAGCCTGCTGTTCTGGGGCGGCTCCGGGTCGAATTCCAATGGCTCGCCATTGTTCCACCTGCTCAGCGGCGCGACCATGCTCGGCGCTTTCTTCATCGTTACCGACCCGGTCTCCGGCGCTACCAGTAAGCTCGGGCGCCTGGTGTTCGGACTCGGCGTCGGTGTGCTGGTGTACTGCATACGCGCCTGGGGCGGTTACCCTGATGCCGTGGCCTTTGCCGTGCTGCTGATGAATCTGGCCGCACCAACCATTGATTACTACACCACTCCGCGCACCTACGGCCATCGCAAGGCCGAGCGCGGCATGGGCAAGGTGGACTGAGCATGGAAAACCCTCTTACTGCTGGTAGTTCGATCGTCCGCAACAGCATTATCCTTGGCGTGTTTGCCATGGTCACCGTGGGGCTGATCGCGCTGACCCAGCAAGGCACCGCCTCACGGATCGCCGAAGAACAGCGACGCGTACAGATGAGCGCGCTCAACGAGATTCTCCCGCACGATCAGCACGATAACGATCTGCTCGAAGACGCTTTTGCAGTCAATGATCGTGAGCTGCTGAACCTGCCTGGGGATGCCATGGCCTATCGCGGCCGGGTGGACGGCGACGTGGTGGCGGTGATTCTGCCGAGCATCGCGCCGGACGGCTACAGCGGGCGCATCAACTTGCTGGTGGGTGTGCGCGCCAACGGCGAGATCGCCGGCATACGCATCACCAACCACCGGGAAACGCCCGGCCTGGGTGACAAGGTGCAACTGAACAAGAGCACCTGGGTGCTGGATTTCAACGGCACTAGCCTGAGCATGCCGGCCCCAGAGAACTGGGGTGTGCGCAAGGACGGCGGCGACTTCGACCAATTCACCGGCGCGACCATCACCCCGCGTGCCGTGGTGCAGGCGGTGTATCGCGCCTTGCAGTATTTTGCAGCCAACCGCGATCAATTGCTGGAACTAAACACCGAGGAGCCTGCCCGTGGCTAGTACCCGCTTTGCCGATATCACCAAGGAAGGTCTCTGGAACAATAATCCTGGGCTAGTACAGTTGCTTGGCCTGTGCCCGCTGCTGGGCGTCAGCAGCACCGCCGTCAACGCGCTGGGCCTGGGGATTGCGACCATTTTGGTGCTGGTCGGTTCCAACTTTGCCGTCTCGCTGATTCGCAGTGCCGTGACCGATGCGGTGCGCTTGCCGGCCTTTGTCATGATCATCGCCGCGCTAACGACCTGTATCGAACTGCTGATGCAGGCCTTTACCTTCGAGCTGTACCAGATTCTGGGGATTTTCATCCCGCTGATCGTGACCAACTGCGCGATTCTTGGCCGCGCCGACGCCTACGCCTCGAAAAACCCTATCCTGCCCTCGGTGGTGGACGGTTTCATGATGGGCCTGGGGTTTGCCTTGGTACTGCTGGTATTGGGCATGCTGCGTGAGCTGGTGGGCTACGGCACGCTGTTCGCGGGGATGGACCTGCTGCTGGGGCCAATGGCGGCGGACTGGCGCATCGTGGTGTTTCCCAATTACAAGGATGTGCTGTTCGTTATCCTGCCACCCGGTGCCTTTCTGTTTATGGGTTTGTTGATTGCGCTGAAGAACGTGATTGATGGGATGGTAAAAGACCGCGCTGCTGCACGTGCGGCAAAGCCTGCTGCAGGCGGTAAGCGGGTGCGGGTGACGGGGGCTGTGGGGTCGTAGGCTTTGCGCGGCCAGCTGGAAGTAGAATGGGGATGTTTTCGGGTGATACAGGAGACCTCTAATGGATTCCTGCTTTCACGAGAATGACGGGGTTTAGGGCAGGAATTCATGTTGACTGGCAGACAAAATTCATCCCCAAGCGTCACACCAGCCCAGCCCGCCACCCCGCCCGCCTTACGCGCCCTTGTCATGTCCCTGCCTTAAACACATCAATATCAACCAGGTCTGAGAAAACCACTGCCAATGAATAAACAAAAACGCGCGGAAATTTTCCGTCGGCTGCGTGAGGACAACCCCACCCCCACCACCGAACTGGCCTACAACAGCCCATTCGAGTTACTCATCGCGGTAATCCTCTCAGCCCAGGCTACGGATGTGGGCGTGAACAAGGCCACGGCCAAACTCTACCCTGTGGCCAATACGCCGGAGGCCATCTACGCGCTGGGCGTCGAGGGGTTGAGCGAATACATCAAGACTATTGGCCTGTACAACAGCAAGGCAAGAAACGTCATTGAGACCTGCCGTATGCTGGTCGAGCTGCATAATAGCCAGGTACCGGACAACCGCGAGGCGCTGGAGGCTCTGCCCGGCGTGGGCCGCAAGACAGCAAACGTAGTGCTCAACACCGCGTTCGGCCATGCAGCCATGGCGGTGGATACGCATATCTTCCGCGTCAGCAACCGCACCGGCATCGCACCGGGTAAAAATGTGTTGGAGGTCGAGCGCCAATTAATGCGCCACGTGCCCAAGGAATACCTGGTCGACGCTCACCATTGGTTGATCTTGCACGGCCGCTATGTGTGCAAGGCACGCACCCCGCAATGCGGTAGTTGCCGCATCGAAGACCTGTGCGACTACAAGTTTAAAACCGGTAACTGAAACCCTCGCTTAAATTTGCTCCACCTGATTGAAAAAATCTATTTCCGCTAAGTTCGATTCGTCGCTATAAGGTGCGCAAATGGCATCTTCATAGTGGAGTTGAGTCATGGCCAAAGCAAAAGCAGAAATAGAACTGGACGACGATGACTTTGTTGAAGAAGACGATGCGCCCGATACGGACTCAGCGGCCAATTCCAAAGCCAATCTGACCAAACGCAGATTGATCGATAACTACCTGGAAGAGCGACGCCTGCAGAAACAATTGCTGGACTTCGACTTCGACGGCTAACCACCCTCGCCGCCCTACAAAGCGGCGAGCTGTGGCTTGATGGTTAAGCGATTGAACTAAACAATCGAAGCCATTACCCAAATCTGTTTTGCCTATCAGCAGTGACCTTCTACACTCACTTCATCGGGAATGATTCCCATTTATGAATTGAGGTGTACCATGGTCAAGACCACTACTTTCGCAATCATGCATTTCACCGTGGCCTTTGCGGTGGTGTACCTGATGACCGGCAGTCTGGTGATCGGCGGCGCTGTTGCATTGGTAGAACCCGCCATCAACACCGTCGCTTTCCACTTTCACGAGAAGGTCTGGAAACGGATTGAGCAAAAGCGCACCGAGCGCTTGTCACCACCCCTTCTCCAGGCTTGATGGCAGGTGCTACAGGCGCCTGATCGCCGGGCTGCGCATGCTCCGCGAAATACTGCGGAAACGCCGCTGCGGCAGCTACTATTCAGCGGTGCTGGGGAACTTTATAGCTGTTATTCGGGTATAGTCAGGGGAGTCCACTGGAAAACCCCATGCCCTTATATATCTATGCGCTGATTTTCAGCCTGTTTGCCGTCTCGGCACAGGCTCAACAGACCGATAACTTCAGTTATCCCAACATTAATGCCTTTATGTCCACTATCGGTGGCACCCCCGAGCCCTTGCGCGCGCCGGTGTCTGACGATGTGGATGTTCGCCAGGCAGACCTCTCTGTGCGCGTACTGCCAGAGCGATATCTGCCCCCTGCGCTGTCACGCTACCGTGACATGCACTACCGACTAGCCTACCAAAACAAACCCGCCCCGCTGATCTTTCTGATCGCCGGTACCGGTTCGGGTTTCGATAGCCCGCGCCTGGACTACCTCAAGGCCTTGTTCTGGGATGCAGGCATGCACGTCATCATGCTGTCTTCGCCGACCAACCACGATTTTATTGCCTCAGCCTCAAGCACCGGCTTGCCTGGTCTGGGTCGCGAAGATGCGCGCGATCTGCATACCGCCATGTCACTGGCAGTTGAGCATGCCCGTAACAAAAAAGGTATCGAGGTGACTGAATACCGCGTCGCCGGATTTAGCCTCGGTGCGCTGAATGCTGCCTTTGTTAGCCACCTTGATGAATCGCTGGGTCAGTTCAACTTCACCAAGGTGTTGATGCTCAATCCTCCCGTGGATCTGTACTCCTCCATCCAGCGCCTGGATGCATTGTCAGACACCAAGGTGGAAGGCATCCGCAATACCGAGAGTTTCTACGAGCATATTTTCGACAAACTCTCCCGCCACTTCGCCAAGAGCGGCGACACCGATGTGGAAGCCGGCCTGTTCACTAGCATCCAGACGTCTGAGGAGGCTTTGACTGATGCCGAGATGGCGCTGATGATAGGTGCTGTGTTTCGATTTGCGGCGGCCGACCTGAACTTCATGACCGACGTGATCAACGGTACAGGCCGTTATGCGCCACCTGGGGAGACCATCAAGGTCAGCACCTCGTTGACGCCCTACCTGCGTCGAGCTTTGTTTTGCGACTTCAACTGCTACGTGCAGAGCCAGCTGTGGCCATCGTGGAACAACCGCAATATCGAGAAGACCATCAACGACATGGCGTATGAAACCAGTCTGCGCAGCATTGAAGAGCACCTGGTCGACAACCCGAAAATCGCCGCCGTTACCAATGCCGATGACTTTATTCTTGACGCCGGTGACTACGCCTATCTCACCCAACTGCTGGGCGAGCGTGCTTATGTGTTTCCGCGCGGGGGCCATGGTGGAAATCTGCAACACGTCGACGTGACCGCACGGATGCTGGGCTTTCTTGAGGGAACAGAATAATGCGTAGAACTACTCTGACCTTGTGCCTGGCGTTATGCACCACATCGCTGCTTGCCCAGGAAACGCCTCAAAGCACGCGTGAGTCCGTTTCCACTGCGGCGGTAACGCCTGAGTACACAGACCCTTTCGCTGCGCTGGAAATCGACCCCTACGCCAGCCAGTACCAATTTGAACGTTCCAGCCTGCGCGCATTGAATGTGCAGGATCCGATCGAAGGCTTCAACCGGCGCATCTACCGCTTCAACGGACAGTTCGATGAGCTGGTGTATCTGCCAGTGATACGTACCTATGAATGGGCTACGCCACAATTCGTTCGCAAAGGTGTGTCTAACGTATTCTCCAACCTGGCGGACGTGCCTAACTTGGGCAACAGCATTTTGCAGGGCAAGGTACAGCGCAGCATGCGTACCACCGCGCGCCTGCTATTCAATACCACCTTGGGGGTCGTCGGCCTGTTCGATGTGGCCAAAACCATGGGGCTGCCACAGGAGTCAGAAGATTTCGGCCAGACTCTGGGCGTCTACGGCGTACCGCCTGGGCCCTATTTGGTGCTTCCCTTCCTTGGTCCCTCGTCTTTGCGTGATGCCACTGGCCGAGCAGTGGACTGGTCCCTTGAAGATGCGGCCGCCTACTTGAACAATCGCCAAATCATGAATAACAACCCATGGAGCTATGGGCTGTATGCCATTGATCTTCGGTATAAAAACGGTTTCCGCTATGGCGCACTCGACAGCCCGTTCGAGTATGACCAGGTGCGTTATCTTTACAAAAAGCTGCGCGAGTTTCAGATAAGTCAGTGACCCATAGCCGCTTTGCTGTTTGGGTCAACGGCAAGCGGCAAGGTATCCGAGTGGATGCAAGGTGCAATGCCTGGTATCTGCTCCAGCGCTATACCGACCTGTCAGGTTTAAACTGCACCCTACCCGACCCTAAAGATAATCTGATCTTCCCAATCGACCTCAGGTACCGCGTTTTCGGCGAGCATGCGGCCGGCCTGGGAGATGCCAGCCGCGTGCACGGCTTTGCGATCGCCGCACACCAGATGATGCCAAATAGGCAGATCCTTGCCTTCGGCGACCAGACGGTAACCGCAGGTGGGCGGCAACCAGGAGAAGCCCGCAGCAGCGGTGGGGGTCAGTTGAATACAGTCGGGTACATAATCCCGGCGCTGAGGGTAGTTACTGCACTGACAGCTATTCAGGTCCAGCAGCTTACAGGCCACGCGCGTGTAATAAATGGCGTTAGTGTCGTCTTCATCTTCGAGTTTTTGCAGGCAACAAAGCCCGCAGCCGTCACACAGCGACTCCCACTCCTGCTGATCCAGCTCTACTAGTGCTTTACGCTGCCAAAAAGGTTTGACGATCTGTGCCATGGCTTAGCCCTCCTCCGCCAACACATCGCCCAGCCATTCCATCAGCTGCGGCAGGGTGAAGGGCCAATCCAACTCCGCGCCAGTGTCCTCGCGGCGCAACACCGGAATCCGCAACTGGTAACGCGCCATCAGCTCGGCACTGTCCGCACTGTTGGTAATATCCTGCTCGCGGGCCTGCACGCCGTTGCCTGCGAGCAGAGCTAACAAGCTGCTGGCCTCCTCGCAAAGGTGGCAGGCTTGGGTCCCATAGAGGGTCAGTTGCGGATCGGTTTGCATCAAAGGGTAATCATGGCTGGGAATCAAGCGCCTAGTGTAACCTGCCTGCTTGGCAGTGGCGACGCCATGCAACATACTGCCGACAAATTACGGAGACACTATATGGATTGGGAAACACTGCTGTGCCGCGAGCGGCTGGGCAAACCGGTTGCCGGTTCCGATGAACTTGGCCGCACACCCTTTCACAAGGATCACGACCGGGTTATTTTTTCCGGAGCGTTTCGGCGTCTGGGCAAGAAAACCCAGGTGCATCCGGTCTCCAGTAACGATCATATCCACACCCGTCTGACGCATAGCCTGGAGGTCGGTTGCGTGGGCCGTTCACTGGGTATGCGCGTGGCAGAAATGCTCCGCGACCAACTGCCAGCCTGGTGCGAGCCGGCGGATATCGGCGTAATCGTCCAGGCTGCGTGCCTGGCCCACGACATTGGCAACCCGCCCTATGGACACTCCGGTGAAGATGCAATCCGCCACTGGTTCCACCAGGCCGACCAGCGCGGCTGGCTAGCGCCGCTGACTGACGCCCAACGCCTGGACTTTCTTAACTTTGAGGGTAACGCCCAAGGCTTTCGCGTGCTTACCGAATTGGAGTACCACCAGTTCGAAGGTGGCATGCGCCTGACTTACGCCACACTGGGCGCCTATCTTAAATACCCCTGGACCGCACGGCACGCCGATAGCCAAGGTTACAAGAAGCACAAGTTCGGTTGCTACCAAGCCGAGTTCCCGCTGCTGGAACAGATCGCTGACAAGCTCGGCCTACCGCTGCAGGCAGACCAGTGCTGGGCGCGACATCCGCTGGTGTATCTGGTCGAGGCGGCGGACGATATCTGCTATGGCCTGATTGACCTTGAAGACGGCATGGAGATGGAGCTGCTGGATTACGCCGAGGTTGAAGACGTATTGCTGCAGCTGGTCGGCGATGACCTACCGGAAACCTATCGCCTGCTTGGCCCGCAGGACTCGACTCGGCGCAAGCTGGCGATCTTGCGCGGCAAAGCCATCGAACACCTGGTCAATGCCGCCGCCGAGGCGTTTATCAATCAGCAGCAGGCGTTGCTAGCCGGTGAGCTTAAGGGTGATTTGGTCGAGCACATGCATGACAATGCCCGGCGCTGCGTACTGACGGCGAAGAACATGGCGCGTGAACGTATCTTTCAGGACAAGCGCAAGACATTGCATGAAATTGGTGCCTACAGCACCCTGGAAACGTTATTGGATGCCTTCTGCGGCGCAGTAAACGAACAGCATGCCGGACTGCACCTGAGCTTCAAGCATCAGCGCATTCTAGACCTGATGGGTAATAATGCACCCAAACCAGATTGGGATTTGTATCGTAGCTATATGCGGGTGATCGATTTCATTGCCGGAATGACCGACCTTTACGCGGCGGACATGGCGGCGCGGATTCGCGGCGTCAGCCCGATCTGAGCTGATGCGACAATGCGCTGAAGCTTATCTGAACGCCAACGCACCAGGTGCCTGCAACCGGTCCAGCAACAGATCGACTATCGCCAATTTGGCGCTGATGGCCTGCGTAGCGATATTGAAATAGCGATTGGACGGTAGACCCGGCTTATCGCGACTTTGCAGCAGCAAATCTACTGCTGCCAGTAAGCTGTCCAAACTCTCTTCGGCCGCCCGCACAGGCTTTTCCATCGACAGACGCAACAGCGGCTCGGTACACAGCCGCGCCAAGGGCTGATAACACTGGCTATTGATCTGCTCGCGCAGACGCTGCAGCTCTTGATGCTGTAACGCACTGTTTTGCCGGCGCGCAGCTATGCCGGTTCCCACGGCCCGGGCGCGGCCAAGCAGTTCAGTATTTTTTAGCAGCTCCAGCCACATTCCCTGCGGCTGCGGCGCCAAGGCGCCCAGGCACAGCAAGTCGTGCCGGTTACCCAGCGCTTCTATGGTGTTGATCAAGTGGTCGGCCATACGATGGTGTAACTGCAATACCGCTTCTGCGGAAGCATGATGCTGGCGTTGCGCGCCAATTTCTTCCCAAATGGGTACCACAGGATGCCAGGCGGTGTACCAGAACAGGCTGCCCTCGTGAACGGCGACAGCTTCAAGGCAATGGTTAACCTGTGCCTCGACCTTCCAGCGCTGACTTTCAAGACTACTCTCTCCCGCCATCACGCCAAAACACAGCCCCCGGTGACGTTGGACCTGTTCAAGCAACAAACGCAAGAGTCGGATCTGCTCCAACGCCTTGAGCCGACGCTGACGTTTCTGAACGGTGCGGCGCCGGCTGCTGATTCGTTCCAACACCAGCGCCAATACTGCCGCAATTCCGAATAGAGCCCAGACCATAACGCACCAGCTTCACGCTGTCAGTGAGCCACTCCGGGCGTGCGCCCCGACAGCAATTCAATACGATACCCGTCCGGATCTTCGACAAAGGCCAGGATACTGTTGCCATGTTTCATCGGCCCAGCCTCTCTTACCACCTTGCCCCCTGCGGCGGTGATCTGCTCGCAAGCCTTGTAGACATCCAGTACTTCTATCGCAATATGACCATAACCGTCGCCAAGATCATAGTGGGCCGTATCCCAATTATGCGTCAGCTCCAGTACCGCCTGCTCTGCTTCACTACCATAGCCGACGAATGCCAGGGTAAAACGGCCTTCGGGATAGTCTTTACGGCGCAGCAAGGTCATGCCGAGCACTTCAGTGTAGAAAGCTATAGACGCGTCCAGATCACCGACGCGGAGCATGGTATGTAGTATGCGCATGGCAGCAACCTTCGGTTAAGCTTGAAGCTGCAAGTTACAAGCTTCAAGCGGTAGGTGCAAAAACGAAAACGGGCGCCTAACCATAACAGTTGGACACCCGAACAATCGACCCCTGCCAAACTGCACGCCGCTTTAATCTAGCAGCGTGCAGCGATGCTTCAAAGAAGCTTGCGGCCCTTGCCCGCCGCAATGCGCATGCGCAAGGCGTTGAGTTTGATAAAGCCTGCGGCATCGGCCTGATCATAGGCGCCAGCGTCATCTTCAAAGGTGGCAATGGCGGCGTCGAACAGCGAATCATCGGACTGACGGCCCACGACGATCACATTGCCTTTATACAGTTTCAAACGCACTACGCCGTTGACGTTGGCCTGGGATGCATCGATCATTTTCTGCATCATCAGCCGCTCCGGGCTCCACCAGAAACCGTTGTAGATCAACTCAGCATACTTGGGCATCAGGCTGTCTTTCAAGTGCGCGACTTCACGGTCCAGAGTAATGGATTCAATCGCGCGATGGCCCTTGAGCATGATGGTGCCGCCGGGGGTTTCGTAGCAGCCACGGGACTTCATGCCGACAAAACGGTTCTCGACGATGTCCAGACGGCCTATGCCGTTCTCGCCACCAATACGGTTCAACTCGGCCAGCACAGTAGCTGGCGACAGCTCTTTGCCGTCGATCGCAGTAATGTCGCCATTGCGGTAGGTCAGCTCGATATAGGTCGGGCTATCCGGTGCATTTTCCGGCGACTTGGTCCACTTCCACATGTCTTCTTCGTGCTCGGCCCAGGTATCTTCCAGCACGCCGCCCTCATAGGAAATGTGCAGCAGGTTGGCGTCCATGGAGTAAGGCGACTTCTTCTTGCCGTGGCGTTCGATCGGGATGTCGTGATGTGCGGCGTAATCCATCAGCTTCTCGCGCGACAGCAAGTCCCACTCGCGCCAGGGGGCGATTACCTTGACGCCTGGCTTGAGCGCATAGGCACCCAACTCGAAACGCACCTGGTCGTTGCCTTTGCCGGTCGCGCCATGGGAAATGGCATCCGCACCGGTTTCGTTGGCAATCTCAATCAACCGCTTGGCAATCAGTGGGCGGGCGATGGACGTGCCCAGCAAATACTCACCTTCATACACAGTGTTAGCGCGGAACATCGGAAACACGAAGTCACGAACGAATTCTTCACGCAGGTCGTCGATGTAGATTTCCTTGACGCCCATGGCTTGAGCCTTGGCACGTGCGGGCTCGACCTCTTCACCCTGACCCAGGTCTGCTGTGAAGGTTACCACTTCACAGTTATAGGTTTCCTGCAGCCATTTGAGGATGACAGAGGTATCCAGACCACCGGAATAGGCCAGGACAACTTTTTTTACATCGGACATTACGCGCTCCCTCGAAGATTGATTAGCGCCACGTATGGGGCGACGGGCAAAGCGCTATTCTAGCGCCGAGGCGCGAGGAATCACAGGGGAGATGGGCTTTGCCCGGTACCTGGACAGCTAGTTTTTTTCTAAACGCAGGGTAACCCGGCGGTTCTGCTGCCGACCAGCATCGCTGCCGTTGCTGGCAACCGGATAGCTTTCGCCGTGGAAACGCAAGGTAAAGAGCTGCTCTTCAACTCCCTGGGCCGTCAGGTAGTCGCGCACGGCAATCGCGCGCTGGCGTGACAGTTCCCGATTGGCGAGGCGATCGCCCAGGTTGTCGGAGTGACCGTCGAGCTGAATGGTACCGATGTCATCGTCGGCTTTAATGTAAACCAACGCCGTATCCAGTAACGCTTTGGCACTGGCGCTCAGCGTTGCTCCCCCCGAGGCAAAGCTGACAACACTGCGCGATACCTGATCAAAATTCAGCGGCAGTAAACCGCTCATGCAGGTTTGAAACTCTTTCCATGCTTCGTGATAACCAACGCTCGACACCACTATGCGAATCGCGTCTGAAGCACCCGCCCAGGCCGCACGTTGAATAGTCGGATGCAGGCCCAAGGCCAGCCCGGCAAGCATCTGCCCGGCCTGCTGCTGGGGTACCCGCAGAACCACCGGACCTTCCTCGATCAGACCCTGACCTAACACGGTGGCGCGCATATCATGTCGCCATGGCGGCGGATCATTGAACAACTGAGCCTGGCCCGGCTGCATCAGATTACTGACCGCTTCCAACTGGAATATCGGACGCTCGCCTGCCTTGCGCACAAATACGGCCTGGCCATAGCCACTGACCGGTTGGGTCAGACGGCACTCGAACTGGCTGCCTTCCACCGTCCACTCGACCTCTTCCATCCGGGTCTGGAAAGTAATCGCCTGGGCCGGCAATGTAACCCCCAGCAGCAGGGCGCAAGCTATTCGACGCACGAGATTCTCCATGCATTATCAATTCTCTCTGATGTTGCATCGGCCGCTGCAGGTAAAACTTTACCGTGCTCGCACTTGTAACAGCCGTTTATTCCCGGTGTGAAAACAGGCCTGATTCCGGTAGCATGGTCAGATTGAAATTGTCTGGAAGCACCCTGATGACTGACCGCCTTACCCTGATCCGGCCAGATGACTGGCATATTCATTTACGTGACGGAGGGGTGCTCAGCAACACCGTGGCCGATGTCAGCCGCACCTTTGCCCGCGCGATCATCATGCCCAATCTCGTCCCGCCGGTGCGTACCGGCCAGCAGGCTGCGAGCTACCGCGAGCGAATTCTGGCAGTACGCCCGCCGGGCTCGGCATTTGAACCCCTGATGGTGCTCTACCTCACTGACCAGACTACTGCCGACTGCATTCGTGAGGCGCACCGCGAGGGCCAGGCCATCGCTGCCAAGCTCTACCCCGCGGGTGCGACCACCAACTCCGACTCGGGCGTGACCCGCCTTGAGTATATCTATCCCGCGCTGGAAGCCATGGCTGAGGTAGGTATGCCATTGCTCGTGCATGGCGAAGTGACCCACGCCAATGTGGACATTTTCGACCGCGAGAAGGCCTTTATCGATCAACAACTGGTCGGTCTGGTTGAGCGCTTCCCGACATTGAAAGTGGTGTTTGAACACATCACCACAGCCGATGCCGTAGACTTTGTGAACAGTGCCCCCGGCCGCGTCGGTGCCACCATTACGGCCCATCACCTGCTCTACAACCGTAATCACATGCTGGTCGGCGGTATTCGGCCACACTTGTTCTGCCTACCTATTCTCAAACGCCAGCGCCATCAACAAGCGCTGTGCGACGCCGTAGCCTCTGGCTCGGAAAAATTCTTTCTAGGCACCGATTCAGCCCCGCATGCGCGGCACGCCAAAGAAGCAGCCTGCGGCTGTGCTGGCTGCTACAGTGCGCACGCAGCCTTGGAGCTATACGCCGAAGTCTTTGACGAACTCGGAGTGCTCGACAAACTGGAGGGCTTCGCCAGTTTGCATGGCCCCGATTTTTACGGGTTAGCACGCAATACCGATACCGTCACGCTGGTTCGCGAATCCTGGAAGGTGCCTGACTGCCTGCCGCTGGGTGACCAGACTATTATTCCCCTGCGTGCAGGCGAGAGTATTCATTGGCGCGTTGCCTGATATCCTGGATTTGAGCAGTACAACCCATTTAAGGATCGCCCGTGAGCGAGTTTGAGTTCGATAGTGAAGAACAGCAAGAGACCCCAGCGAAAGGCTCCAAGCCGCCAATGGCCTACCGTTTTCGTGGCTTTCTGCCGGTGGTGGTGGATGTCGAAACCGGCGGATTTAACGCAGCTACCGATGCGCTATTGGAGATTGCCGCGACGCCGATACTGATGGACGAAGAGGGTATGCTGTATCCGGACCATACGCACTTTTTTCGCGTAGAGCCTTTCGCCGGTGCCAATATTGAACCAGCAGCCCTGGAGTTTACCGGGATCAAGCTGGATCATCCATTGCGCATGGCAGTGGACGAATCCGAAGCATTGACGGAAATATTCAAACACGTACGCAAGGCGGTCAAATCTGCTGGCTGCACCCGTGCAGTACTGGTCGGGCACAACGCTTTTTTTGACCTGGGCTTTGTCAATGCCGCTGTCGAACGCACACAGATCAAACGCAACCCCTTTCACCCCTTTTCCTGCTTTGATACTGCCACCCTAGGTGGACTGGCATATGGCCAGACGGTGCTGGCCAAGGCTTGCGCAGCAGCTGACATCGACTTCGACGGCAAGGAAGCGCACTCCGCACGCTATGACACCGAGAAGACCGCCGAACTGTTCTGCAGCATCGTCAATCGGTGGCGTGAGATGGGCGGCTGGCCGCCAGTCTGAGCTACTGGCCTGACGCTGTTGACCGACAACGCACCATTACAACGCGTCGCAATTCCATAGATATCAGTCGAATCAATAACTTGCCCGAAACCCGGGCTAGGGTTATTTTCCGCTGTACGCGTAATACTCCGCTACACTGCAAGGATCGGGCACTAAATCATCGACCACGAGTTGATATTCGTCTCTCTGGCCAAAAAGCTAGGGAATACCGTGACATCGGTAGCTAATTGCAGTGTCTTATTGCAGTGCTGCCGATTGATAACCAGAAAAAGGAGTCACCCTCTAATGAAACGTCAATCACTCGCCATGCTGTTTTCCGCAGCAATCGGATGTGCCGCACTGGCATCCACTCCGGCTGTGGCCCAGCAAAACTTCGTGACCATCGGCACCGGCGGCCAAACCGGCGTCTATTACGTTGTCGGCCAGTCTGTTTGCCGCTTGATCAACCGCAATACCAACGATCATGGCATTCGCTGTAATGCGCCATCCAGCGGCGGCTCAGTCGCCAACGTCAACGCCATCCGTGGCGGCGAAATGAATATGGGCGTAGTGCAGTCTGATATTCAATACAAAGCCTATGAAGGTGTAGAGAACTTCGAAGACGCCGGTAAGTTCGAAGGCATGCGCGCCATGTTCGCCCTGCACGGCGAGCCATTGACTGTGGTAGCGCGCCGCGACTCCAACATCACCGACGTGAAGGACCTCAAGGGCAAACGTGTGAATATCGGCAACCCTGGTTCCGGCCAGCGTGACACCATGGATGTAGTGCTGGATGCGCTGGGTTGGACCCACGATGACTTCTCTCTGGTTTCCGCATTGGATGCAGCAGAGCAAGCCGCAGCACTGGGTGACAACAATATCGATGCGATGGTCTATGTTGCCGGCCATCCGAACGGTTCCATTCAGGAAGCCACTACCACGGTTGATGCCGTACTGGTATCAGTTGCAGGCGAAGAAATCGATCAGTTGATCGCCGAGCGCCCTTACTACGCCAAGGCCACCATCCCCGGCGGCATTTACCGCGGCAACGACAATGACGTCGATACCTTCGGTGTTCGCGCCACCCTGGTAACCTCCACTGACACCGATGACGAAACCGTCTACCAGACCGTCAAAGCGGTATTTGAGAACTTCGACCGCTTCAAGCGTCTGCACCCGGCCTTCGCCACGCTGAAGGAAGAAGAGATGATTGCCCAAGGTCTGTCCATTCCCCTGCATGATGGCGCGGTGCGCTACTACAAGGAACGCGGCTGGATGTAAGCCCCCAAACCCGGATCAGTGATCCGGGTTTGTTTTTTGCATCGGGTTTGTTTTTTGCATGTTGTCCCTACTCGATTTTTCCATATCATGCATTAGGAACTCAGGGCTACCATGAGCGTACAAAATAATCAGCGTGACGATATGAGCACTGAACTGGAAGATCTGGTAGCCACCAGCGATACCGGTGCTCGCACACCCCAGGGGTTCACCGGCAAATTGATTGTGTCGGTAGCAGCTGCTTGGTCATTGTTTCAATTATGGATTGCATCGCCCCTCCCCTATTTGGTTGGCTTTGGCGTATTCAACAGTGCCGAAGCCCGTTCGATCCACCTGGCATTTGCCATCTTTCTAGGCTTTATGGCCTTTCCAGCGCTCAAACGCTCACCCCGTGAGCACGTCCCCATTCTGGACTGGGTGCTGGCGCTAGCCGCCTCGTTTTGCGCCGCTTACTTGTATGTTTTCTATTCCGAGCTGGCCAGCCGGCCGGGTAACCCGACGACTTTCGATGTCGTAGTGGGCGTTGCCGGTCTGGTGTTACTGCTTGAAGCGACACGCCGGGCATTAGGCCCACCGCTGATGATCGTCGCGCTAGTGTTTCTGGTCTACTGCCTGGCCGGACCCTACATGCCCGGCATTCTGGCGCACCGTGGCGTCAGCGTGCAGGCGCTGGTCAATCACCAATGGCTGACCAGCCAAGGCGTGTTCGGCATCGCCCTGGGTGTATCAACCAGCTTCGTGTTCCTCTTCGTACTGTTTGGCTCGCTGCTGGACAAAGCCGGGGCTGGCAACTATTTCATCAAGGTCGCCTTTTCGCTACTGGGTCATTACCGCGGCGGACCGGCCAAAGCGGCGGTAGTTGCCTCGGGCATGACCGGGCTGATCTCCGGCTCCTCGATTGCCAATGTGGTGACCACCGGGACCTTTACCATCCCGATGATGAAACGCGTCGGGTTTTCCTCGGAAAAAGCCGGCGCGGTGGAAGTAGCCTCCTCAGTCAACGGTCAGATCATGCCACCGGTGATGGGCGCAGCGGCATTCCTGATGGTCGAATATGTCGGTATTTCCTATGTCGATGTAATCAAACATGCCTTCCTGCCAGCGCTGATCTCCTATATTGCGTTGATCTATATTGTGCATCTGGAAGCGATGAAAGCCGACATGCAGGGTCTGCAAAGCAGTAACCCGCCGCGGCCTCTGGTACGCAAGGCGCTAGGCTTTCTCACCGGACTTATTCTGCTCATGGCGTTGTCATTCGCGGTTTATTATGGGCTCGGCTGGCTCAAGCCGCTGCTCGGCGACGCTGCTGGCTGGGTGATTGGGGCAGGGCTGTTCGCCACCTATGTAGCACTGCTTAAGGTCGGCGCACAGTATCCGGTGTTGGAGTTAGACGATCCGGACTCCCCCGTGGTGACACTGCCCCAGACCAAACCAACCGTGATGTCCGGCCTGCATTACATTCTGCCAGTCATCGTCCTGGTATGGTGCCTGATGGTAGAGCGTCTTTCGCCTGGCCTGTCGGCCTTTTGGGCAACCGTGCTGATGATCGTCATCATCGTCACCCAGCGTCCGCTAATCGCCCTGTTTCGTGGCCAAAGCAAGCTGGCCAATGACCTCCTGCATGGGCTGGATGACTTGTGGCAAGGCTTGGTGGCCGGCGCACGCAATATGATCGGTATTGGCATCGCCACTGCGGCGGCTGGCATTATTGTCGGCGCGGTAGCGCAAACGGGTGTCGGTCTGGTGCTGGCAGATCTGGTCGAAATCCTGTCGATGGGTAACCTGATGCTGATGCTGATGCTGACTGCAATCCTGAGCCTGATTCTGGGTATGGGCCTGCCGACCACCGCGAACTATATCGTGGTATCAGCCTTGCTCGCCCCGGTTATCGTTACCCTTGGCCAACAGAATGGGTTGATTGTGCCGCTGATCGCGGTGCATCTGTTTGTCTTCTACTTCGGCATCATGGCTGACGTAACGCCGCCGGTAGGCCTGGCCTCCTTTGCCGCTGCCGCCGTTTCAGGCGGGGATCCGATCCGCACCGGTTTCCAGGCGTTCTACTACAGCCTGCGCACCGCCGCTCTGCCCTTCCTGTTTATCTTCAACACGGACTTGTTGTTGATCGACGTGACCTTTTTGCAAGGCATTATCATCTTTATTGTCGCGACTATTGCCATGCTGATTTTCGCCGCGGGCACGCAAGGCTGGCTACTGGTTCGCAGCCGCTGGTACGAAAGTGTGCTGATGCTACTGGTGGCCTTCACCCTGTTCCGCCCCGGCTTCTGGATGGACATAATCCATGACCCCTATCAGTCGATCGCGCCTGCAGAGATAGCCGCAACGCTGGACCGCGTAGACGAGGGCAGCACACTGCGTATGCAGATCAAGGGTGAAGATGACATTGGCAGCGAGCGCACCTTCTATGTACTGGTGCCAGTACCCGATGGCGAAAGCGGTCAGGAGCGCCTGGATGAAATGGGCTTGATGCTGTTACAGGATGGCGACCGTACCCTGGTGGATATGGTTACCTATGGCAGTCTGGCAGCGGATTTGGGTTTTGACTTCGATCAGGAAATTATCGAAGTGCTGGCTCCGGTGGATCGCTGGGCCAAGGAATGGATGTGGATTCCCGGGTTCCTGCTGTTCCTGTTGATCATCGCACTGCAGTGGCGGCGTCGCCCAGCACCAACGCAGCGCATAGCGACCTCTTCGGGAGGCAGTCATGTATAACCGTATCCTGTTACCCATCGACTTGAACCACAAGGCTTCCTGGGCCAAGTCCCTACCCACGGCTCTGCAGTTGTGCCGTGACTATAACGCTTCTCTGCATGTGGTGATGGTCATCCCGGATTTCGGGCTACCGCTAGTGGGCGGGTTCTTTCCCAAAGAATATGCCAGTAAAGCCAAGCAAGCGATCACTAACAACCTCAGGGAATTCGTCAAGGCGAATGTTCCGAAGGACGTCAAGGTGCAGCGCATCGTTGCTGATGGCAAAGCCTATGAGGCCATTTTGCGGGTGGCGAAGAAAATTGATGCAGACCTGATCGTCATGGCCTCGCACAAACGCAAGCGGGCTGAAGACTATGTACTGGGTACCAATGCACTGCGCGTGGTCCAGTTGTCCAGAACCTCGGTAATGATTGTTCGCTGAGGTAGCTGGCATAGTCTTTGCTCTGTTTTTTTGTGAACCCGAATGACCGGGCAGGCAGCAAACGACAACGGCGTCGTGTATCCGAATCAGCTTCAGCGATTCGGGTCACGACGCTTTTTATTTGCCGCTTGTTTGACTGGACAGGAAAACCTCATGACACAACACCGATCACCACAGGCTAACCCGCTGGCCTGGGTTAACGGCAGCGATGCCCCGGAAAAGAGCCTATTGAACCTGGGCTACCTGCCGTTGACTGATTCAGCCTCGCTGATCGTAGCCGCCACCCAGGGTTTTGCAGAGCCCTATGGGTTGAGCTTGAAGCTGCATCGGCAGGCTTCCTGGGCAGGCTTGCGAGATCGCTTGCTCAACGGCGAGCTGGACGCAGTGCAAGGCCTCTACGGCCTGATCTATGGCGTGCACCTGGGCATTGGCAGCGCACAGGTGCCCATGGCTGTTCTGATGGGGCTGAATCAGAACGGGCAGGCAATCAATCTTGCTGCCGATATGCAACGCGCCGGGGTGACCGATCCCAAAGCGCTAGCCAAGTGCGTGCACCAGGGTGGTGCGCAGCTGCGCTTTGCACAGACCTTCCCTACCGGCACCCATGCCATGTGGTTGTATTACTGGCTGGCCGCGCTAGGCATTCACCCTTTGAAGGATGTTGATACGCTGGTCGTCCCCCCCTCACTGATGGTGCAACACCTGGAGGCGCGGCGTATTGATGGCTTTTGTGCCGGTGAACCCTGGGGCGCTTGTGCGATACAAGAAGGCCAAGGTTTTACCATGGCTACCAGCCAGTCAATCTGGCCCGATCACCCGGAAAAGGTGCTCAGTACTACCCAGACCTTTGTCGATCAGTATCCCAATACCGCCAGGGCCTTGGTCATGGCCATACTCGATGCCAGCCGCTTTATCGATCAGAACGAGGACAACCGCAAGAGCACCGCTCAACTGATCAGCAGTGCTGAGTTCGTCGATGCGCCAGTCGATGCGCTACTGCCTCGCATGCTCGGGCATTACCATGACGGCAACGGTGAGATCTGGCAGGATAGCCACCCGCTACGATTCCACGGCAATGGCGCAGTCAATGTGCCCTATCTGTCCGACGCCATGTGGTTTATGGCGCAGTTTCGTCGCTGGGGTTTGCTGCGTGATGATCCCGATTACCTGGCCGTAGCACAGCAGGTACAGAAGCTCGACATCTATGCTGACGCGGCCAGCGCGCTCGGCATCAGCGTGCCCGCGGTAATGCGCAGCAGCACCCTGATGGATGGCCGGCCCTGGGATGGCACCGACCCCTATGCTTACGCGCGGAGTTTTCCCCTGCATGCACTTGATATACACCATGAGCTGGGAAGGACACCCGGATGAGCCTGACTGATTTTTACTGCAACGGGACGGCACCATGCGCATTCTGCTAATCGATGATACCGCTCGCAAGGTAGGTCGACTGAGAGACTCGCTGATCGAAGCCGGGTTCGAGGTATTCGAAGAATCCGGGCTTTCAATCGACCTTCCAGTCCGGATACAGGGCTGCAAACCAGATGTAGTATTGATCGACAGTGACTCACCAGGCCGTGATGTAATGGAACAGATCTGTCTGATCACCCGCGACCAACCCCGGCCGATTGTGATGTTCACTGACGACAAGGACCCCGGCGTCATGCGCCAGGCGATTCAATCCGGGGTCAGCGCCTATATCGTCGAAGGTATTCAAAGCACGCGCATGCGCGCCATTCTCGATGTGGCCATGGTGCGTTTTGAAAGCGACCAGAAGCTGCGATCTGAACTATTGGAGCGCGAACAGCAGCTCAACGAACGTAAACGCATCGAAAAGGCCAAGGGCCTGCTGATGAAAATGAAAAGTTGCGACGAGGCTGAAGCCCATACCCTGATGCGCCGCCAGGCCATGAGCAAGCAACAAAAAATCATCCAGGTCGCCGAACAGATTATCGCCATGCACGAGTTGCTGAAAGACTGATCTCAGACCGACCCATACTCCCTGGCACCTATCTTGCTTAATCTACCTTAGGCAACCAACGGCGGTTGCCCCAAGACAACGACGTCATTCCCCATCAGGCCCTTACGGGCTTGCCGGGGGGATGGCGTTTTTTTTTGCCTCAACGACGTAGGCAGAATTTTCTGAAGCACCTATACCGCCCACTCCTGAGGGATTTCACATGAACAAAAGTTTCTGGAAAGCCGGCCATACACCCACCCTGTTTGCCGCCTTTCTCTACTTCGATTTGAGTTTTATGGTCTGGTATCTGCTAGGCCCTCTTGCGGTGCAAATTGCCACAGATTTGAGCCTTACTGCACAGGAAAGGGGCATGATGGTCGCCACGCCGATTCTGGCTGGCGCGATCCTTAGGTTGTTGATGGGCTTTCTCGCTGACCGGCTGTCACCCAAGACCGCTGGCGTTATAGGTCAGTTGGTAGTCATTGTCGCGCTGGCCGCCGCCTGGACCCTGGGCGTTGACAGCTATAACAAGGCCTTGTTGCTGGGTCTGGGCCTTGGCTTCGCCGGCGCCGCCTTTGCGGTAGCGCTACCGCTGGCTTCGCAATGGTACCCACCAGAACATCAGGGTAAGGCCATGGGCATTGCTGGTGCAGGTAATTCGGGTACTGTCTTTGCCGCGCTATTTGCTCCCGGTCTGGCCTATCTGTTCGGTTGGCAAAATGTCTTTGGTTTGGCATTGATTCCGCTGGTGGCCACGCTGATCATCTTTATCATGGTGGCGAAGAACTCGCCGCAACGGCCCGAGCCCAAAGCCGCGAGGGATTATCTACTAGCGCTGAACGACAAGGACAGCTGGTGGTTCATGTTTTTCTACAGCATCACCTTTGGCGGTTTTATCGGCTTGGCCAGCGCCCTGCCCGGCTATTTCAGCGACCAGTACGGCCTCAATCCGGTGACCGCAGGCTATTACACCGCCGCCTGCGTGCTCGCGGGCAGCCTGATGCGGCCCCTGGGTGGAGCCCTGGCGGATCGTGTCGGCGGCATTCGGTCGCTGCTGTGCATGTATGCTGTGGCCTCTATCTGTATAGCACTGGTGGGCTTTAATCTCTCCAGCTCCTTTGCTGCGCTAGCGCTGTTTGTCACCGCGATGCTGGGTCTAGGCGCCGGCAACGGTGCTGTCTTCCAGTTGGTACCCCAGCGCTTCCACCGTGAAATCGGCGTAATGACTGGCTTGATCGGCATGGCCGGCGGCATCGGCGGATTCGTGCTCGCCGCCGGACTGGGGACCATCAAGCAGCAGACCGGTGACTATCAGTTGGGACTCTGGTTGTTTGCAGGACTCGGGCTGCTGGCCTTGCTTGGTTTGATTGGCGTCAAACGCCGCTGGCGCACCACCTGGGGTTCGTCGGCCATGACCTCAGCGCGAGTCTGAACATGAGCCTGGAACTGCGCATCGCCGAAGCGAGCGCCAGCGGCCCGCGGGACGAAAACCAGGACGCGATACGGATCGTCACGCCTGCCCCGCACCTGGCCGCCAGCAAGGGTCACCTGTTGGCCCTGGCGGATGGCGTCAGTCACTGTGCGGATGGCGGGTTGGCCGCCCGTGCGACCTTGCAGGCGCTGGCACTGGATTACTATTCGACGCCCGAGACCTGGACCGTCACTCAAGCGCTGGAGCGGCTGCTGACGGCACACAATCGCTGGCTGCGTTGCAACGGCGGTGGCCAGCCGCTGCTCACCACGCTGAGTCTGCTGGTACTGCGTGGCCAGCGCTATACGCTGGCGCATATCGGCGACTGCCGGGTCTATTTGTTGCGCGATGGCCAATTGCGCAAGTTGACTCAGGATCACGTGTGGGAACAACCCGGCATGCAGCACGTGCTCAAGCGCGCCATGGGTCTGGATGAACATTTGGTGATGGATTACCTGGAGGGCGAACTGCACAGCGGCGATCGTTTTCTGCTGGTCAGTGATGGCGTCTGGGCGCAACTGGATGAACACCTGCTACACCAGTACCTGACCGAACAGGCTGAGCCAGCCAACTGCTGCGATGAACTGGTCAGCCAGGCGCATCTGGCTGGCAGCCCAGACAACGCCAGCGCGGTACTGGTGTGCATCGACAGCTTGCCGCAAATCAGCCTGAGTGATGCGCTGCTGCCCGCGGACGAACGCGCGGTGCCGCCACAGCTGAAGAATGGCCAGAGTTTCGAAGGCTGGCTGGTTACTGAGCGCCTGGCCGAGTCGCGGCAGTCCGTGCTCTATCGCATCAAAGACGCCACTCAACAGAACTGGTTGCTGAAAACGCTGCCCCCCGCACTAAAGGAAGATCCGGGCGCGCAGCGTCAGTTGGTACTGGAGGAATGGTTCCTGCGGCGGGTGGCGGGTCCGCATATTCCGGAACTGCACCCGCACTCCAGTCGCCGGCACCTGTACTACGTGATGCGTGAGTATGCCGGCATGACTTTGCAACAGCACAAACGCAGCAGCGGATTGCTCAGCCTGGCGCAATTCCAGAGCCTGGCGCCAGCACTGGTGCGAGCTGTCGGGCTACTGCATCGGCGCAACATCCTGCACCGGGATATCACCCCCAACAACCTGCATATGGGCGATGACGGCGTACTGCGTCTGCTCGATTTCGGCCTCGCATTCTGCCCCGGTTTATCCAATTGGCAAGGCGGTTTACCTGGCACGCCAAGCTACATTGCCCCAGAGGCCTTCACCGCTGCCGAGCCGTCGGCGCAGCAGGATTTATACAGCGCGGGGGTCAGCCTGTATTACCTGCTAACCGGTCATTACCCCTATGGTGAAATCGAAGCTTTTCAACATCCGCGCTTCGGCCAGCCCTCCCCGCCCAGTCGCTACCGCCCGGATCTACCCGCCTGGGTGGACGTCTGCTTGCTCAAGGCACTGGAAAGTGTTCCAGACAAACGCTACGAGACCGCAGAGGAATGGTTGTTGGCACTCGAAAAGGGTGACCAATTAACGTTGCTGCCTGCGCATCGGCCGTTGCTGGAACGTGCGCCGCTGGCAGTATGGCGCGGGATTGCCCTGGGCGCGCTGGGATTGAATCTGCTGCTGTTGGTGGTGTTACTGCATTAAGTCTCGACCGACTGCGCACCAACGTGGTGCCTGCCGCTTCATATAAGTGCAGATAAGCACTAACCAGTGACCTCTAAGCCTAGGAATATCAGACACTTGGAAACTGGCACGAGCTTTGCTTTAACTTTCATATACAAACGAATTACGTAAATGTACCACCCCACATACAGTGCTGCTGTCAACGGCGACAACACACTACCTGACTGATCAGGAACCGGACAAAGGCGTCCTACCGCGAGAGCGGTGGGACGCCTTTTTTGTTTTGCGCTCAACAACACGGAGCAACAGATGCAAAAGCTCAAATTGGTGATGGTAGGCAACGGCATGGCCGGGGTACGCACCCTGGAAGAACTGCTCAAGCTCGCACCTGACATGTACGACATTACCGTGTTCGGTGCCGAGCCGCACCCCAACTACAATCGTATCCTGCTTTCGCCGGTGCTCGCCGGTGAGCAGGCCTTTGAGGATATCATCCTCAACGATCTGAAGTGGTATGCCGACAACAACATCACACTGCATACCGGCCGCAAGGTGGTCAAAATCGACCGCAAGGCCTGTCGTGTCTACGCCGATGACGGTACCGAGGCGGAATACGATCGCCTGCTCATGGCTACCGGCTCCAACCCGTTCATTCTGCCGATTCCCGGCAAGGATCTGGAAGGCGTGATCGGCTACCGCGATATCGCCGATACCGAAATGATGATGAGCACCGCCAAAACCCACACGCATGCGGTGGTGATCGGTGGCGGGCTACTCGGTCTGGAAGCGGCCAACGGTTTGAAGATGCGTGGCATGGACGTCACCGTGGTACATATCGGCGAATGGCTGCTGGAACGTCAACTCGACCGCACCGCCGGCGACCTGCTGCAGCATTCGCTGGAAGAACGCGGGCTGAAATTCCTGCTGCCGCAGTTTACCAGCGAGTTGCTCGATGACGGTAAGGGCCGGGTCAAGGCGGTGCGCTTCAAGGATGGCAGCGAAATACCTGCTGATCTGGTGGTCATGGCCGCGGGCATCCGCCCGAATACCGATCTGGCAGAGAGCGCCGGACTGGCCTGTAATCGCGGCATTCTGGTCAGCGACACCCTGCAGACCTATGACCCAAAAATCTACGCCATCGGCGAATGTGCCAGCCACCGCGGCATCGCCTACGGGCTGGTTGCTCCGCTGTTTGAGCAGGCCAAGGTCTGCGCCAATCACCTGGCCATGCTCGGTTATGGTCGCTACGAGGGCTCGGTGACCTCGACCAAACTCAAGGTCACCGGCATCGATCTGTTCTCCGCTGGCGAATTCATGGGCGATGATGACAGCGAAGTCATTACCCTGTCCGATCCCATCGGCGGCGTATACAAGAAGCTGGTGATCAAGGACAACATTCTGGTCGGTGCTTGCCTGTACGGGGATACCGCCGACGGCGGCTGGTACTTCCGCATGGTCAAGGAGAACCACAACATCCATCAGATTCGTGACCACCTGATGTTTGGGGAGAACGCCATCGGCGATACCGGCCACCAGGGCCAGAGCAAGACCACCAACATGCCCGATGATATGGAGGTGTGCGGCTGCAACGGGGTGTGCAAAGGCACCATCGTCAAAGCGATTCAGGAGCACGGTCTGTTCAGCGTCGATGACGTGAAAAAACACACCAAGGCGGCTAGTTCCTGCGGTTCCTGTACCGGCTTGGTGGAGCAGATCGTGATCAACACCGTCGGCGGCGCCGCCGATGTGAAGCCCAAGAGCGAGAAAGCGGTGTGCGGCTGTACCGATCTGAATCACGGTCAGGTACGCAAGGCGATCCGCGAGCATCACCTGATAAGCATCCCTGAGGCCATGCGCTTTATGGAATGGCGCACGCCAAACGGCTGCGCCACCTGCCGCCCGGCGCTGAACTATTACCTGATCTCCACCTGGCCGGGTGAGGCCAAGGATGATCCGCAGTCGCGCTTTATCAACGAGCGGGCCCACGCCAACATTCAGAAAGACGGCACCTACTCCGTCATCCCTCGCATGTGGGGCGGCATTACCAACGCGGCAGAACTGCGGCGGATTGCCGATGTTGCCGACAAATACCAAGTGCCTATGGTCAAGGTTACTGGCGGCCAGCGTATCGACCTGCTCGGCATCAAGAAGGAAGATCTGCCGTCGGTATGGAAGGATCTGGATATGCCCTCAGGCCACGCCTACGGCAAATCGATTCGTACGGTAAAAACCTGTGTCGGTAGCGAGTTCTGCCGCTTTGGTACGCAGAATTCGACGCAGATGGGTATTGATTTGGAACACGCGCTGTTCAATATGTGGTCGCCGCACAAGGTCAAGCTGGCGGTCTCCGGCTGCCCACGCAACTGCGCGGAATCTGGCATCAAAGATATCGGCATCATTGGTGTGGATTCCGGCTGGGAGCTGTATATCGGTGGTAATGGCGGGATCAAGACCGAAGCTGGTGAGTTCTTCGTCAAGGTCAAGACCGAAGCCGAGGTAATGGAGTACAGCCTGGCCTTCCTGCAGCTGTACCGCGAAGAGGCCTTCTACCTCGAACGTACCGTGCATTACATGCACCGCGTCGGTCTGGAGCATATCAAGACGGGTGTGCTGGAAGATGCCGAGCGTCGCAAGGCCTTGCAAGAGCGTCTGCTGTTCTCCTTGTCATTCGAGCAGGACCCGTGGAAGGAACGTATCGAGAAGGAAGAGCTGAAAAACGAATTCCGCCGCATTGCGGTGAAGGAAGTTGCCGAGGTGGCCCTATGAACTGGCTGGATATCTGCGCACTGGAAGACATTCCCCCACTCGGTTCACGGGTGGTCACCGGCGCCAAGTGCGACATCGCGGTATTTCGCACCAGCGATGACGACGTATTCGCCGTGGATGATCGCTGCCCGCACAAGAATGGGCCGCTGTCCCAGGGCATCGTATTCGGCAAACAGGTCACCTGCCCGTTGCACAACTGGACCATTCAGCTGGAAAACGGCGAGGCCGTGGCGCCGGATGTCGGATGTACTCACCGGTACCCGACCCGGGTAGAGAATGGACGAGTGCAGTTGGTGTTGGACAAGGTTTCTCCATGACCTACGCACTGATTGAGATGAGATCGAGTGTTGGCGCCATTGCCGACGGGCTGGGCTGGACGCGCTGTAAACACGTCCCTGTTCGCTCGGCGATGACCACCCGACCGCCAAGGACGGCGGAAGTGTCGAAATTGCAGGAGCAAATTTCGACCGGTCATCGACGGTCCAGCCCAGCCCGTCGGCAACGTCGCTATTCTGCTGCGTGCAGTCAATCAGTGCTCTCCGTCGCGAAGAAAATTGCCAAATCAACCAACATCGTGAATTTGGAAGCTTGCCCATGATCAAAACAACCGCCTCCACCTGCTGCTACTGCGGCGTCGGCTGCGGTGTGCTGATCGAGCACGATGATGAGCGCATTATCGGCGTCAAAGGCGACCCGGCGCACCCGGCCAACTACGGCCGGCTGTGCAGCAAAGGCGCAACGCTGCATCTGACCGGCGACCTTACGGCTCGAGCGTTGTACCCCGAACTGCGGCTGGGCAAGGGGTTGGCGCGCAGCCGCACTGATTGGGATACCGCCATGGGGCACGCCGCTCAGGTGTTCGGTCAGACCATTGCCGAGCACGGCCCGGACAGTGTCGCTTTCTATATTTCCGGGCAGTTGCTGACCGAAGATTATTACGCGTTTAATAAACTGGCGCGTGCGTTAGTGGCCACCAACAATATCGACAGCAACTCGCGGCTGTGCATGTCCAGCGCAGTGGTTGGTTACAAGCGCAGCCTGGGCGCCGATTCACCGCCCTGCTCCTATGAAGATATCGAACAGAGCGATTGCCTGCTGATCGTCGGCAGCAATATGGCCTATGCGCATCCGGTACTGTTCCGCCGTTTGGAGCAGGCCAAGGCGGATAAGCCGGATATGCGCATCATCGTCGTCGATCCACGGCGCACCGATACCTGCGACATTGCCGATCTGCACCTGGCCGTACAGCCCGGCACCGACGTCGCGCTGTTCCACGGCATCCTGCATATTCTGATGTGGGAAGGCTGGATCGATCGGCGTTTTATCGACGAACACACCGGCGGTTTTGACGAGCTGAAAACCCTGGTGCGCGACTATACGCCGGAGATGGTCTCGGGTATTTGCGGTATCAGCCAGGACGATCTGCAGAGCGTGGCACGCATGATCGGCAGCGCGCCTTCGTTTCTCTCGCTATGGTGCATGGGGTTGAACCAGTCCAGTGCTGGCAGCGCCAAGAACAGCGCGCTGATTAATCTGCACCTGGCCACCGGGCAGATCGGCAAACCCGGTAGCGGGCCCTTCTCGCTGACCGGCCAGCCGAATGCCATGGGCGGCCGGGAGACGGGCAGCTTATCCAATCTGCTGCCTGGTCACCGTGAAGCCGCTAACGCCAAGCACCGCGACGCGGTGGCCGCGTACTGGGGCGTAGACAGCCTGCCTAGCAATGTCGGCTTGAGTGCTATCGAGCTGTTCGAGGGCGTGCGTCAGGGCAAGATCAAGGCACTATGGATCGCCTGTACTAACCCCGCGCAATCTATGCCCGATCAGACACTGATCCACGAGGCGCTGGCGGCCTGCCCTTTTGTAGTCGTACAGGAGGCCTTCGCTACCACCGAAACTTGCCACTATGCCGATCTGCTGTTGCCTGCCGCAAGTTGGGGCGAAAAGGCCGGCAGTGTGACCAATTCCGAGCGGCGTATCAGCCGCGTGCGTTCAGCAGTCGCAGCGCCGGGCGAAGCGCGAGCGGACTGGGCGATCGTTTGTGATCTGGCCACACGCCTGGAGGCGCAGTTGCGCCCCGGCCAGCCCAGCCTGTTCGACTTCGCTAGCCCCCAGGCATTATTTGACGAATACCGCGGGTTGACTGCCGGCCGCGATCTGGATTACAGCGCGCTCAGCTACGCGCTGATTGACGAACTCGGCCCACAGCAATGGCCATTCGACGGCGCTACCCAGTCAGGTACCGCACGGCTGTACGCGAACAATCACTTCCCGACCGAAGACGGCCGAGCGCGCTTTATCGCCGAGTCTTATCTGCCGCACAAGGAACAGCGCGACGCGCGCTTTCCATTGACGCTGAATACTGGGCGCCTGCGCGACCAGTGGCACGGCATGAGCCGTACCGGTACGGCCGCGCAGCTTTTTGGTCATGTCGAGCAGGCGCAGATCAGTCTGCATCCAGACGAGCTGCGCAGCCGGCGCCTGGTCGACGGCCAGCTAGTGCAGGTCAAAAGTCGCCGCGGTGAACTGATCCTGCCGGTACTGAGTGATGAGCAGATTCGTCCTGGGCAGGCTTATATTCCGATGCACTGGGGCAAGCGCTTTCTCAAGGGCCTGGGTGTGAATGTGCTGACCCAGTCAGTGTTCGATCCGCTGTCCAAACAGCCGGAACTGAAGCAGGCCGGCATCAACGTCAAGCCGGTGGTCTTTCCCTGGGAATTGTTCGTACTGGTTGAACATGACGTACAACGACGCTTTACCGCATTACGCGAACACTGTGAAGAACTGGCGTTCGCCAGCTTTAGTCTGGCAGGCCGGGAGCGCCCAGCGCTGCTGATCCGCGCTGCGCATGGCCATGCGCCTGAAGCAGACTGGCTAACCAAACTGGACAGTCTGCTGGATTTACAGGACGGCCCTGTGCTGATTTACGACGACCCGCGCCGCGCCATCGGCAAACGGGTCAGGATCGAAGCGGGTCGCATCACTGCGATTCGGCTAACCGGTGAAACCGCTGCCCGCGACTGGTTGCGTGCGGCCTGGCAAAACGGCGAGACCAATGCTGAACTGCGGCGCTGGTTTCTGGCGCCCATCAGCACGCCGCCAGGTGGCAAGTCCGGCAGCGCTGACCGCACTATATGCAACTGTATGAACGTCAGCCAGAGCCGTATTCAGACGGGCATTGAACGCGGGCTGGACCTAAACGGGCTGAAATCCGAGCTAGGCTGCGGGACCGAGTGCGGCTCCTGCGTGCCTGAGATCAAAGGGTTACTGAGCCGGGCCAAGGTGGCGGTATGAGACTCCCCTTTCGCGCCGAGGCCGGCGCTCCCACCAGCCCTCATTCCACTAACGCAGTGATGGTCATGCCAACGTCTGTGAAAGCCCTCGCTTTGGTAAAAACACCGACCCATATGGGAACCTCACCCCCTGTGGCAACGCCAGCCTTTGTGGGAGCGCTGACCTCTGTGGGAGCGCCGGCCTCGGCGCGAACGGCCCCCACCCAAACACCTTACCTACCGGAGACACCCTCATGAGCCCATTAGTCCACCTGGTAGGCGCAGGTCCCGGCGATCCAGAACTCTTGACTCTAAAAGCCGTGCGCGTCCTCGGCCAGGCCGATGTGGTCATGGTCGATGATCTGGTCAACCCAGCGATCCTTGAGCATTGTCCGCAAGCGCAACTGGTGCGCGTAGGCAAACGCGGCGGCTGTCGCTCTACACCCCAGGACTTTATCAACCGCCTGATGCTGCGCTACGCCCGCCAAGGCCGTAAGCTGGTGCGCTTGAAAGGCGGCGATCCGTGCATTTTTGGCCGTGCGGGTGAAGAGGCGCAATGGCTAGCCGAGCGCGGCATTGAATCGGAAATCGTCAATGGCATAACGGCAGGGCTGGCAGGCGCGACCCAATGTGGTATTCCGCTGACGCTGCGCGGCACCAGCCGCGGTGTCACCCTGGTGACAGCCCATACGCAGGATGACAGCGAGCTGAACTGGCAAGGCCTTGCGCTGGGTGGCACCACCCTGGTGATCTATATGGGCGTGGCGCGGCTAGGGCAAATCCAACAGGGATTGTTGGCCGGGGGTATGCCGGCGACCACGCCTGTGGCGATGATCGAGCGTGCCAGCCTGCCGGACCAGCGCCAGCATCTGTGCAGCCTGGCTGATCTCTGCCACGCTGCTGCTGAGTTCCAACTGCAAAGCCCGGCGGTATTGGTGATCGGTGATGTGGTTGCGGCGGCACTGCACCTAAACCAACCAGCGGAACATGCGGCAGCGGCGCAGTAACTCCAGCAACGGTGAGTACACGCCAGCCCCGCTGGTCGAGATGGAACTCGACCTTCCCGGTGGTGCGCTCTGGGAGGGCCGAGTTCCATCTCGGCCTGGGGCGTCTCAGCCAGGACGCTAGTCGAGGTGGAACTCGACCGGTAGTGCTCTCGTCAGCTTTTGGGCTTCATTGCCTCAAGCATCGAGCCCATCGCCTGATGAATCGCATTGATCGCCTTCAACGGCCGGACCATGACCTTGAAATCGATAATCTGACCAGCCTCGTTCCACTCAATCATATCAACGCCGTTAATTTTGACGCCATCGATCAGAGTTTCAAACTCAAGTACTGCGTGATTGCCCTGTTCCACTTCCCGCAAATAGCTGAAGTGCCCAGGCGCATTGAGCACCTGCATCGCTGCCATCAGATACAGACGGGTGATTTTCTTGCCGGTTTGCGGGGTGTGCACGACCGGCGAGTGAAATACCACGTCCTCCGCCAACAGGGCTTCCAAACCTTTTGCGTCCTGATGTTTGACGATCTCATGCCATTGTTCGATTACGCTAGTCATGCGTTTGCTCCCTTGTCTGTTCTGAGCATTCTCGGCGCCTACACCCAGCAGCTCAAGCCCTATAAGCGTCAAGAATAAGGACGCTGTGCTACAAGATGGAACTGGACCTTCCCGGCGGCACTCTGGGAGGGCCGAGTTCCATCTCGGCCAGCGAACTTATCTGCTAGCACAAGGGTCGAGGTGAAACCAGTCCTTCCCGGAGGAGGTACTAAGAAAAGTCAACTAGCCTTGGGGTTGTTGTTCCCGCTGCTGATCAGCCCAAAGCCGCGCATAGGCGCCGCCTGCAGCCAATAAGTCGGCGTGACTGCCCTGCTCCACTACCCGCCCCTGGTCCAATACCAGAATCCGCTCGGCGTGCACGATGGTCGACAGGCGATGCGCGATCGCCAGGGTCGTGCGTTTTTGCGAGACTAGATTCAAAGCGTCGAGAATCAGCCGCTCGGCATGGGTATCGAGCGAAGACGTGGCCTCGTCGAGAATCAAAATCGGCGGATTCTTCAGTAGTACTCGGGCGATAGCGATACGTTGCTTCTCGCCACCGGACAGTTTCAGACCCCGCTCACCCACCTGCGTATCCAGACCCTTTGGCAGACGCCGTACGAAGTCTTCCAGTTGCGCCATCCTTAGCGCCTGCCATATCTGCTCCTGCGAAGCGCCGGGCTTGCCGTAGGCGATGTTATAGCCAATGCTGTCGTTAAACAGCACCGTGTCCTGCGGCACTACACCAATCGCCTGGCGCAGGCTGTCCTGGGTCACACTGCGAATATCCTGACCGTCGATACGGATGGCGCCGCCAGCCACGTCATAGAACCGGAACAGTAAACGCGCCAGGGTGGATTTACCGGCGCCGCTGGGCCCAACGATCGCCAGGGTATGCCCGGCCGGAATATGCAGGTCCACTCCCTGCAAAATCGGCCGAAGGGGATCGTAGGCATGGCTGACCTGGTCAAAATCCACTGCACCGCCAGTGATCTGCAGCGGTTTGGCATCGGCGGCATCGGCAACTTTAACCGGCGCTTCCAGCAAGCCGAACAGGCGTTCGATATTCGTCAGCGCCTCGCGAATTTCGCGGTAAATAAATCCGAGAAACCCCAAGGGCACGAACAGCTGAATCATATAGGCGTTGATCATCACCAACTCACCCAGGGTCATGGCACCGGCGGCTACCTGATTAGCAGCCATAAACATCATCAGCGTGACCGACCCGGCGATAATCAACGCCTGCCCGGAGTTCAGCGCCGCCAATGACAGGCGATTCTTCATCCGCGCCGCCTCCCAGCCTGCCAGGTGCGTGTCGTACTCCTGCGCCTCGAAGCGCTCATTGCCGAAGTACTTGACCGTTTCGTAGTTCAGCAGGCTGTCCACCGCCCGGGTATTCGAGCTGTTGTCCAGCTTGTTGCTTTCCCGTACGAAGCGGTTGCGCCACTCGGTACACCAGATCGAAAACGCGCCGTACAGCAGCACGGAGCCAAGTACGGTCAGGGCATACATGGGGCTGAAGTTGATTAGCAGAATGACCGCAATCAGGCCGATCTCAAGCAGCGTAGGAATGATATTGAAAACCATGAAGCGCAGCAAAAAGCTGATGCCGCTGGTACCGCGCTCGATATCCCGAGCCAGGCCACCGGTTCGACGCGCCAAGTGAAAGCCCAGATCAAGGCGATGCAGATGTTCGAACACCCGTAGTGAAACGCGCCGCATTGCCCGCTCGGCCACGCGGGCAAAGACCGCATCACGCAGTTCCGAGAAAAACACCCCGGAGAACCGCAGTAGACCGTACATCGCCAACAGCGCAACGGGTACCAACACCAGCGCATCGGTGGTCGCTTCGAAATGCTCGACGATCAGCTTTAGCGCCCAAGGTACCGCTACGCCCGCCAACTTGGCGACCAGCAAGAAGCCCATGGCCAGCGCAACGCGGCCACGGAATTCGCTGAGATAGGGGATCAAGCTGGTCATGATGCGCCAGTTGACCGGCCCACCATCGTATTGATTATCGGAATTGGGACGCACGGGATTTCCTTAGGCAAGCGACAAGCGGCCTTAGTGTGATTCCTGGCCTAACGAAGTCAAGCCTTTCCCAACAGCCTTCCCATTGCAGGACATCCCGTGATTGGGGGCCTGGCAATCTGTCGCTTACGGCTGGAGGATCCGAAGGCCCTCCCCTCACTTAGTCCTCGTGCGGAATCGGGTCGCGGTTGACATCCCAGCCGACCAGCAGCAGCGTCGCCAACACACCGAAAGTCAGACCGATCCAGGGTTCGAAGAATGCCAAGGCAGCGCCAATCAGCACTACGGTGCCGCGCGAAGTGTTGTTCTGCGGAATGGACATGGCCACATAAGCACAAGCGAAACCTGTCAGCACCAATGTTAGCGAGAGCGCGATACCCAGCAACGGCTGTAGCCCTGTAAGCAGCGGCAACACGAAGAACATGATCGGCAGGCCCATCAGGTAATAGGAGGCAAGGCCGCTGTGCAGGCTGTTCATGTTCTCTTTGCCCAGCTTCCAGCGCTGCACAATGATCACCTGCACGCCGGTCCACATAGTGCCCTGAGTCGGGAAAAACGGTGCTGCCACCCCCATCACCGCGTTGCGGATCGCTACAGAAATATGCGTGCGGGTCGGATTGATGTCGATATGCTCATCATGGCGCGCAGTCAGGCCGTCACGAATCACCTCGTTACCGGTGACCATGTCGCCGAACAGAATTACATAGGTGATGATTGCCAGGGGGATGCCCTGCAGAAACATCTCCAGGCTTGGCCAACCAATCGCAAAGGGCGACATTTGTGCCCAGGCAGCGCCAACCGGCGGGATCAAGATCCCCCACTGGATATCATAGGTCACCTCGCCGACCATCGGGCCGACGACCGCTGCGATGATGAAACCAGGTAGCAGGCCTAGCGCGCCAATGATCGCAAACGCCTTGTACTTAAGCTTGAGCTTCTGCATTGGCAGCGAGAAGGCAAAAATCAGGCACACCGCGCAGGCCAGAGTGATGGCAATGGGTTGCTGTAGCAGAAAGCGGTCGGCGTCGTCGATAAATACGCGTTTGAGTGCGGCAATCGCAGCACCAAGAATGATACCGGCCTTGAGCGTATCAGGCAGCCAGAGCACGAACTTCTTACCCAGTCCGGAAATACCCAGAATAAACAATAATGCAGCAAAGTTCAGAGACAGTGCGGTCATCGCCTGCCAGCGTGAAGCCGGATCATCATAGCCGCCCAGTACATAGGCCAGCACCAAGGGCAGTGCTGGCGTAATCCACCCGGGCGCGTAGGGTTCACCGAACACAATAATCGCCGAGGCAATGATCGCAGAATGGATCATCGATACCGCTACTGCTTCTTCAAACCCGAGCCCAAAGAACTCCATCATCAGTGGCACCAGCGCCAAGCCGGTTGCAGCAGCCACAAACAGGCCCTGCATCGCTTCCTGCCAATAAAACCGGGTGTGATAGAACGGCATGCGGAAGGTAAAGGGGCCCCAGCGCCAACCGGGCAATTCGGGTTTGGACATAGCAGACTCTCCGTGACGTTTAAATTATTCTTTTAGGTCAATGAACGGCACGCACTGTTCAGTACGGCGTTCCACGACGGGGTCCATTATGCCGCCTGTAAAGATAAATGTGCACAGCCTGCAGCATGCTTTCCAGAGCCACAAACGACGATAGAAAAAGCCCGCAGGAGTGACTCAAAGCCAGCCATAACAAGGTCTGCGGCAAAGACCTGGCATAGCAACGCAGGCCCAGCCATCTCGAGTACGTGTCATCACCACCATGAATAACCTGACTAACCCGGGCGCTCCTCACTGTTCAGCGACCCTGCAGGCGTTCTGCAGGGTCGCTGTAGCCAAGCGGATAGTGGATCAAAGCGAGGTTATTCCATGCTTTGCGCAAAAAATAGCTGCATCGCGGCGAATGCACGTGCTGCTACCTGAGGGTGGTACTCATTGCGGCCCGGCGTAGCGGCCGTCGGATCGGTGAAGGAATGCACCGCACCGCCGTAATTGACGAACTGCCAATCCACCTCGGCGTCACGCATCTCTTTCTCGAAAGTGCGAATTTGTTCGGCGGGCACCGCAGGATCATCCGCGCCGTTCAGCACCAATACCGGCGATTTGATCGCCTTGGCGTCGTCGAGTTCAGGCGTATCCAGATTACCGTGAAAGGACACCACGCCATCAATGTCAGTACCGGAACGTGCCAGTTCCAATACCACGCCACCGCCGAAACAGAAGCCAATGGCACCCATTTTTGAGCTGTCCAACACCGCGAGATCGCTCTGTTTGAAGACCTCCAGCGCTGCATTCACGCGCTCGCGCATCAGCAGCCGGTCCGACCGTACAAAGGTAGCAGCGTCCCTGGCCTCCTCTGCGTTACTGGGGCGCACCGACTTGCCGTACATGTCAGCGACAAACACCACATAGTCAGAACCGCCCGCACGGTAGGCCTTTTTCAGCGCGTTATCGGTCATGCCCATCCAATTGGGCACCATCAATAGTCCGGGACGCTTGTCCTGTACCGAACCGTCATAGACCAGCACGCCTTCATAGGCTTCGCCATCAATCTCGTAAGCAACGGGCTGGGTCACCATTTCTGCCTGCGCCATGCCTACGGCGCCAAGTATTAACATGGTAGTCAGAGTCTTTCTCATTGTGGGCTCCTGGTCAAAAAAGTTCATTCAGGGGGGGATGTGGCTATGGATGCAAGTAGGTATGTTTGGATTTCAGCTTAGACGCTCGGACCCAGGCGTGCGCGTCCCGTCACATCATGTTGACGTTTAGGCCGCCAATAAAAAGGCCCAGTCACCTGAATGACTGAGCCCTTTGTTCACACTGTTAATGCCTTGCTGCTTACTTGCTGAGTTCCACCAGCAGCGCATTCAGCCGGCGCACATAGGCACCCGGGTCCTGAAGGCTCTCGCCAGCCGCCAGCGCTGCCTGGTCGAACAGGATGTGGCTTAGATCGCCAAAGCGCGCCTCATCCTGCTCCTTATCGAGCTTATCCAGCAGCGGATGGGCCGGGTTGATCTCCATAATCGGTTTGCTTTCCGGCGCGGGCTGACCCGTAGCCTCGAGGATCTTGCGCATCTGCAAACCCATGCCGTCTTCATTGATCACCAATACGGCCGGTGAGTCAGTCAGGCGGTGCGAGACCTTGACGTCTTCAACACTGTCGCTGAGCACGTCCTTGATGCGCTGCACCAGGTCGGCTTTGGCCTTGGCCGCTTCTTCCTGAGCTTGCTTGTCCTCATCAGCCTCCAACTTGCCCAGATCCAGGTCACCGCGAGCGATGTCGACGAAGCTCTTGCCCTGATACTCGGTCAAATGGCTCATCAGCCACTCGTCGATACGATCAGTGAGCAGCAGCACCTCGATACCCTTCTTGCGGAAGATTTCCAGGTGCGGACTGTTTTTTACCTGGTTGTAACGCTCGCCGGTCAGGTAGTAGATCTTGTCCTGACCTTCCTGCATGCGCTCTACATAGGCATCGAGACTGACCACTTCGCTGTCGTCGTTCTGCTGGGTGGAAGCAAAGCGCAGTAAGCCGGCAATTTTCTCGCGGTTGGCGAAGTCTTCGGCCGGGCCTTCTTTCAACACGCTGCCGAAATTTTTCCAGAAGGTGGCGTACTGCTCAGGCTCTTTCTTAGCCAGTTTTTCCAGCATATCCAGCACGCGCTTGGTCAATGCCGACTTCATGCTGTCGATGGCCGGATCTTTCTGCAGGATCTCGCGTGATACGTTCAATGACAGATCGTTGGAGTCAACCACACCCTTGATAAAGCGCAGGTAAAGCGGCAGGAACTGCTCGGCATCGTCCATGATGAACACGCGCTGCACATACAGTTTCAGGCCGCGCGGGGCTTCGCGCTGGTACAGATCAAAGGGAGCACGGGCTGGCACATACAGCAGGCTGGTGTACTCAAGCTTGCCTTCAACCTTGTTATGGCTCCAGCTCAGCGGGTTTTCAAAGTCATGGGCCACATGCTTGTAGAACTCCTGGTACTCCTCGTCCTTCACCTCGGTACGAGCACGAGTCCAGAGTGCGCTGGCACGGTTAACCGTTTCCCATTCCAGCTCAGCAGGCTTGTCCTTGTCGTCACCCATATGCTGCTTGGGCAATTCGATAGGCAGGGAGATGTGGTCGGAGTATTTCTTCACCACATTGCGCAAACGCCAGCCATCGGCAAATTCGGATTCGGCCGCCTTCAGATGCAGTACAATGCGCGTGCCACGCTCGGCTTTGGTGACATTCTCGATGGTGAATTCGCCTTCGCCAGCGGATTCCCAGCGCACGCCTTCGTCATTTTCCAGGCCAGCGCGACGGGTAAATACCTCGACCTTATCGGCAACGATAAAGGCACTGTAAAAACCCACCCCAAACTGGCCAATCAAACTCGCATCTTTCTTCTGATCTCCGGTCAGTTGCTGCATAAAGGCAGCAGTGCCGGACTTGGCGATGGTGCCCAGGTTCTCGATCACTTCGTCGCGGGACATGCCAATGCCATTGTCTTCAATGGTCAGCGTGTTAGCAGTTTCATCCGAGCTGATACGAATGCCGATATTCGGTTGATCTTCCAGCAGTTCAGGCTTGGCAATCGCTTCAAAGCGCAGCTTGTCAGAGGCATCAGAGGCGTTGGAAATCAGCTCGCGGAGAAAGATCTCCTTGTTCGAATACATCGAATGGATCATCAGATGCAGCAGCTGCTTCACCTCAGTCTGAAATCCAAGCGTTTCCTTATGGGCTTCCACGGTCATCTTCGGTTGTCTCCCTTTGGTTTCTCTAGGCATTTTCAGTCAAGGCCCTCAGCCCCACATGAGGTTGTTGAGACAATGACGGAAAACTCGGCAACGAAGGCATTCGCTTACCGAGCTGATGGGCCTTTAATGGGGACAACTGCGAAGAATTCAAGTCACCGCGTGGAACGGTAGCGCACTTCCAGGCTGAGAATATCCAGCGGGTGAAAATGGTAATCCACCTGATTGGGGCCACGCGGCTGCGCTATGACGACCCGTTGGTCGCCACTCACGGCTTTCAACCGCCCTTCATATACACGATCCGTGACGGTGACTAACCTGACATTCTGGCCGAGAAACAATTCTGGTTCATCCAGCAGCGCAAGCAGGCTGATCCTTTGCCATTGGCCCAGCTGCGGCTCCACCGGCAGCCGCACACTCGGCTGCACAACCGCTCGGTTAGCGGGCGCAGCAGGCTGTGACCTAGCTGATTCGCGCTCAAGCGTCTTAAGCCATGCCGGCGTCTCTTCCAGCCAGACCTCCCCGGCCAGTCGCGTAGCATCCTGGCTGGGCAGATGCAGGTGCATATTTACCCGAGTGCGACCATCGGACTGCGGATTGAATTCCAGGCTCATTGTGTAGCCATCAACCACCCGACGCAGCCCAGGCGCCTTTAGTGCACCGGTATACCACTGCATTACCAGTTCCGGACCGGGGCCCAGATCACCCGGCAAACGCTCAACCCGTCGCTGGCGCAGCGCACCCGGGACGCTGGCGAAGCGGATAGTCAGCGATCGACGGACGCGCTCGCCCTCGCCCTCCACCAAAACCAGCTCGTTGTTGTTCCAGAACACCCGGTCAGGTAGAAAGCGCTGACCCATCAACTCGCCTTCGATGTCGCCTTGAGCCGACCGGGATGGGATCCAGTCGCCGGCCATTAACGCATCGAACCGCTCTGGTTGGTCGCGGTGCAGCAAGGCCGCCCCCAGCAGAATAAATGCCAGGCCCAGCAACAGCAGCAACCGAGGTATCAGCGCATAACCGCGCCGCCGCAACACCAGGGTCACCAACGGCAGGAAAATGGCGAGCAGCAGCGGGCCGACGCCCAGGGCTCTGGCATTCAATACCAACCAGGCCCAGGCAATCAGCACCACGACAACACCGCTGACGATCAACAAGGCATCCATGTCTGCACATTCCCAATGCGTAAGTGGTTTGTGAGGATGATCTGTCAGCCCGCGGGCCTGGTTATGTCGCCACCAACGGTCAGTCAATCCAGCTTGAAATGCGCCCTCGCGGTGGCTATCGGCTCGTTAGACCGAGTCTGCCAGGCGGTTATCGCCACATTACCTACTCGCCTGCCCTGGCGCCATACCTGACAGGTGGCATAAGTGTCTTTGTATAGACCTGCACGAAGGTAGTCGATGGAAAAATCGATTATTTTAGGAAAGCTTGAACTGCTCATGGAGATCATCAGGTGCAGCATCGCTGCTTGCTCCATAAAACCGGCGATGACCCCACCGTGCAGCGCTGGCAACACCGGATTGCCGATATTGTCCTTGGCGATGGGCAGGTGAAATACCACTTCCTCACCAAGCCTTAGTACCTGCATGCCTATAGTAGTAGCATACGGAATGCTTGCCACCAAAGGGGCAAAATTGCCGGTATCGTGCGCATCTATTACCAACTGCTCGATTTGCGCGGTAGTCAGCGTCATTGCACCTCTCCATCAATCTGGCGGGACAGCTGCCCTTTCGCATCCGGTTTGCCCATGCGCATAAAAGTGCCCACCACGTGGGCGATCGGTTGCTCACGATCATCCTGGTAGGCGACCCCACGGGTAAAAATCACTGTCGGCGAAATCCGGTAGCACTGGGCAAAGCCATAAATGGCCCTGCCCGGCTCGGCTGGATGCATGTAATCGATGCGCAGATCCAGCGTCGGACAGATTTCAAACTCGGGCAGGTAGCACACAGTGGAAATACCACAGCAGGTATCCATCAGCGTAGTAATCGCACCACCATGCACGACGCCGCTCACCGGGTTACCTATAATGGCTGGGCTGTAGGGCAGTTTGATAATAAGCCCGTGCTCGTCAGCTTGCTCTACGGTCATCCCCAGGACCTGACAATGCCGCAGTACAGACAGGAAACTTCGGGCGCGTTCTGGAATATTAGTCATACAGTTTCTCGATACGGGCCAACCGCCGCAGCACGGGCCACCTAAGGGCCGTCATAATAAACAGAAGCCGCAACAGACTCCACAAGTGGGTGATGCTATCGAAGTTCGAGTGAGAGCCGAGGAACTATTATAAAACTTTCCGGACTAAGCTTATGATAATCATCACCAAGGAGAAATCGATGAAAAAATTGTGCGCAACGGCCGTTCTGATGGCTAGTCTGGGTTTATTGGCAGCCTGCCAGCAAGAGCCTGAAGACAAAATGGACGATGCTGCTGATTCCATGTCTGAATCCATGGAAAGCATGGGCGAGGCTGCGGAAGAAGCGGGCGAAGCTGCAGAGCTGAAAGCTCGTGAAGCAACCGGTAACGAAGAGTCCATGAGTGAACGGACTCGGGACAACATGGAAGATGCTGGCGATGCCGTCGGTGAGGCTTATGAAGATAGCGCTGACTATGTGAAAGAAAAAGCGGGTGACGTTCGCGATTCCGCTGCAGAAACCAGAGATTCGATCGAAGAAAGCATGGAAGAGTAATGCTTTCGGGCATGCCCGTCTGGGCATGCCCTCTTCCTTGCCTCCAATACTTTTCAGAACATCCCGGCCTGAACCTTCCAGCTGAACCCCGCCAGATTTACAGCCGCGCTATTGGCATTAAAGCATTTAGCATCAAACCAGTGGCTACAGAAAACCATGGGGTTCATACTAAAACAGGCTTCAAGCTAAAGCAGGTGAAAGCAGCAGTCCCAGACAGCTGATAAAACCGACGCCCCAGACCAGGCTACGCACCTTATCCAGATTCATCAGATAAAGGACTGTGTAGGCAACCCGCGAAATAATGAATAGCGCAGCCAACAGGTTGATTGTAAAGCCCTGAGTATTGGTTACCTGCGCCACCAGAACGCCCGCTGCAAATAACGGAAAAGCCTCCAGCATATTAGAATGTGCCGCCATGGCGCGCGCGCCCCACCCGGTTAACGCAGCCTGTTGCGCCCGCGGATGACGATTGTCGTAACCTTTATCGCTGCTTCTGGCCATAGCTACAGCCACCGGCGCTTTGGTAAATACGATCAACAGGGCTGCAAAAAACAGACACCATAATGGAAAGCTCATTCAACTTTCTCCTGAGTGGGCGACTCAACCGCCGCCGTTGGGCTGAACATCATGACTTCAAGCACGTCCGAATGAAACTCCCGACGGTACAATACCCAGACTACACCGGCCGTGGTCACCATAAAGAATAGCGGGTTGATAAACCAGGTCAGTGCAGCCAAGGCAAAATAATAAGCACGCAACCCGAGGTTGAACTCATTTCCGGCCATGGATAACACCGCAGCCGCCCTGGCGGCATAAGCTTTGCGCTCTGTTTCAGTGACGTTCTTCTCACCCACCAACGGTGCCGACCCCAACAATACTGACGCGAAATTGTATTGGCGCATACCCCAGGAGAAGGTAAAAAACGCGTAGACAAAAATGGTCAACATCACTAACAGTTTCATCTCCGACATTTGCCGGCTGACGGTCGCCACGAAGGGCATATCCTGAAGCAAGGTTTGCGCTCGGTCGGTGGCGCCCATCACCGTGATCAAACCGGCCAGTATCAGCAAGGTACTAGAGGCAAAGAAGGCGGTATTACGCTCCAGATTACCGATCACGCTGGCATCAGCAATACGCTGCTCGCGCATCAACAACCGGCTCATCCAGTCCTGACGGTAAAGGTGTAGCACGCTGGCCAGGCACGCGGTGTCGCGGCCCTTGTGCCGCGCATAGAAGGTATAACCTATCCAACAAAACAGAAACCAGAGCAAAGCCAATAAATTGAACCAGATAGCACCAGCATCGGGAAAATCAGGTAGCTCAGGTAGCACGGGCATTCGGGCCCCTCTTCAAGCGAAAACCATTCGGATTAATACAGGCAGTATAGCCACTCGCACGCTGCCCGTACTGGTGAGAAGCACTGGATCCAATGAAAGACACTCACCCATAAAAAACCCCGCCGAAGCGGGGTTTTTTACTGCCTGATGGGAGAAGAATTACTTCTTCAAAGCCCAACCGGTCAGCTCGGCCAATGCAACGCCGATATCGGCCAGCGAACGTACTGTTTTAACACCCGCATCTTCCAGCGCAGCAAACTTCTCGTCTGCCGTGCCCTTACCACCGGAAATGATTGCGCCGGCGTGACCCATGCGCTTACCGGCAGGTGCCGTAACACCAGCGATGTAGGACACAACTGGCTTGGTCACGTTGGCCTTGATGTAGGCTGCCGCTTCTTCCTCGGCGCTACCACCGATCTCGCCGATCATGACGATAGCTTCGGTCTTCGGATCGTCCTGGAACATCTGCAGGATATCGATGAAGTTGGAGCCCGGAATCGGGTCACCACCGATACCGACACAGGTAGACTGGCCAAAGCCAGCATCTGTAGTCTGCTTCACGGCTTCATAAGTCAGGGTGCCGGAACGTGAAACGATACCGACCTTGCCTGGCAAGTGAATGTGACCGGGCATGATGCCAATCTTGCATTCGCCGGGGGTAATAACGCCTGGGCAGTTAGGCCCGATCAGGCGCACGCCCAACTGGTCACAGACGACTTTGCAGTCGAGCATGTCCAGCGTCGGGATGCCTTCAGTAATGCACACGATCAGCTCAATGCCGCCATTAGCTGCTTCCAGGATCGAGTCCTTGCAGAACGGAGCAGGAACGTAGATCACACTGGCGGTGGCGCCAGTTTTCTCTACCGCTTCGCGAACGGTATTGAACACGGGCAGGCCCAGGTGAGTAGTACCACCCTTGCCCGGGGTCACGCCGCCAACCATCTTGGTGCCGTACTCGATGGCTTGCTCAGAGTGGAAAGTACCCTGTGCGCCAGTAAAGCCCTGGCAGATA